>Ga0182746_1000563_pt1 | contig 47458 bp, 42 predicted proteins | sample eDN3rd30CBELigOP_FD_128881 | JGI IMG/M metagenome (GOLD analysis project Ga0182746, IMG submission 128881) | Enriched Organic Plus compost microbial communities from Emeryville, California, USA - eDNA 3rd pass 30_C BE-Lig OP (version 2) (version 2) ...
CCGGCCCATCACCCTGGTGGTGGGCTTTTCGCCCGGGGGCTCCAACGACATCCTGGCGCGCGCCATCGCCCAGCCCATGTCCAGGATGCTGGGCGTGCCGGTGGTGGTGGAGAACCGCGTCGGCGCGGCCGCCACCATCGCCACCAACCACGTCGCCAGGTCGGCGCCCGACGGCTATACGCTGATGGTCAGCAGCGCCAGCCCGGTGGTGATTTCCCCGCACACCAACGCCAGCCTGTCCTACGACGCGCTCAAGGACTTCAGCCCGGTCAGCCTGGTGGGCGTGACGCCCGAGACGCTGGCCCTGCACCCCGGCGTCAAGGCCGCCAGCCTGCAGGAGCTGCGCGCCCTGGCCGCCAGCCGCGACGTGACGCTGGCCTCGTCGGGCAGCGGCGGGCTGCCGCACCTGGCCATCGAGCTGCTGCGCAGCGCCGCGCCCGGCGCGCGCATCGTGCACGTGCCCTACAAGGGAGCGGGCCCGGCGGTGGCCGATGCGATGGCCGGCCACGTCGACGGCGTGGTGGTCGACCTGCCGGCGGTCTACACCCAGATCGGCGACGGCCGCCTGCGCGGCGTGGCCATGGCCAACGACAAGCGCTCGGTCTTCCTGCCCGACCTGGCCACCTCCGGCGAGCAGCAGATGCCGGGCTTCGTCGCGGTCAACTGGATAGGCCTGCTGGCGCCGGCCGGCACGCCCGAGGCGGTGGTCGCCCGCCTGCACGAGACGGTGCTCAAGGCGGTCGAGGACCCGTCGGTCAAGAAGGCCTTCGAGGGCTCGGCCATCGAGACGTCCACCAGCGGCACGCCCGGCGAATTCCGGCAATTCATCCAGGCCGAATACGACAAATGGGGCAAGGTCGTGAAGGACGCCGGGGTCAAGGCGGGCGACTGAGGCGCGCAGCACGTAAGATATGGGGTCGCACGGGCCTGCTATGCTCGCATGCCCGGCCGTCTGGTCCGGGCGCGCGGCGCGCCGCGGCCGGGAGTCCGATACCCATGAAGCAACTCTACAAATACTTTTTCCGCGGCCTGATCGCCGTGCTGCCGGTGGCGCTCACCGTCTACCTGCTGGTCATCTTCCTGGCCTGGATGGAGCAGATGGCGCTGGGCATCCTGCGCCCCTTCATCGGCAGCTTCTACATCCCCGGCATGGGCCTGCTGCTGGGCGTGGTCAGCATCGGCGCGGTGGGCTACCTGCTGTCCAACGAGCGCATCGCGCGGCTGCTGTCCATCCTGGAGCTGCCCTTCAACAACATCCCGGTGGTCAAGAGCGTGTATTCCTCGCTCAAGAGCTTCGCCGACTATTTCTCCCCGGGCAGCAAGCCCAACGCCCAGCAGGTCGTGGTGCTGCGCATGCCCGGCTACCAGATGGAACTGGTCGGCCTGGTCACCCGCCAGGGCGTGGAGGGCCTACCGCAGGGCTTCCTGCCGGGCCGGCGCGTGGCGGTCTACCTGCCCATGGGCTACATGATCGGCGGCTACACCGTCTTCGTGCCGGCGGAATGGATACACCCGGTCAACATGTCGGTGGAAGAGGCGATGCGCTCCTCCCTGATCGCCTGGATGGCGCGCTCGCCCGACAACGGCCGCCCGGAGGGCGACGGTCCGGCGCAGTAACACCCTTTTTCCCTGCCGCCTGCGCGCCGATTGCATAATGGGCAGTCCAGCAGTCCGTCCGACGCGGGGCGTACTGGCCCCGATTGCAAGGAGGCCGATATGGGACATTTCGCCAAGGCTGCACAGGCCAAGGTCCGGAACGACGACGTGATGTTCACGCTGCAGCACCAGGGGGTGCAGGCGGAGTTCGAGATTTCCGGCGATGCGCTGCGCCGCCATTTCGGCGCGCGCGACGGCACGGGCAGCGAGCTGCTGGAAGCGTTCGAGCGCGGTCGGCAGGAAATCACCGATGCGGCCATCAAGGCCTTCAACGCCCCCAACGACGGGGTGATAGAGCTGGGCAGCGGCGATTTCGACGGCGAAGGGTCCGAGCAGGCAGGATAGGGCGCGGCGCGCGGCCTTGTGCATGCATGCGGCGTGAGCCCGCGGCGGCCGCGGCAGGCCGGGCGGGCGGCGTTTCAGCCTTGCGGCATGGCGGGATCGTCGCCCAGGTAGGCGGCGCGCACGCGCGGGTCGGCGGCCACTTCCGCCGGCGGCGCGTCGGCCAGCACGCGGCCGCGCACCAGCACCATGATGCGGTCGGCGTGGCGGAACACCACGTCCAGGCTGTGCTCGGTGAACAGCACCGCGACCTTGCCGCGGTCGGCCAGCTCGCGGGTCAGCTGCATCAGGTCGTGGCGCTCGCGCGCGGCCATGCCCGCGGTCGGCTCGTCCATCAGCAGCAGGCGCGGCCGGTGCGCCAGGGCCACGGCCAGCTCCACCCGCTTGACGTCGCCGTAGGCCAGCACGCCGCACTGGCGCTCGGCGTGCGCCTGCATGCCGACCTGGGCGAGCAGGGCGTCGGCCTCGTCCGCGGCGTGGCGCGCGGCCCGGCGCCAGGGCCGGTAGAGCAGGCCGTCGCGCGACAGCAGGGCGGCCTGCACATTCTCGCGCACGGTCAGCGAGCCGAAGGTGGCGGCGGTCTGGAAGGTGCGGCCCACGCCCAGGCGCCAGATCTTCTGCGGCGCCAGGCCGACCAGCTCGGCGCCGTCCAGGCGCACCGAGCCGGCGTCGGGCCGGCGCTGGCCCGACAGGGCGTTGAAGCAGGTGGACTTGCCCGCGCCGTTGGGGCCGATCAGCGCCAGCATGCGGCCGGCCTCCAGGTCGAAGGACACGTCGTCGACCGCGACCACGCCGCCGAAGGCCACGCGCAGGCCGCGCACCTGCAGCAGGGCGTGCCCGCCGGGGAAGGGGGCGCATCCTCCGGGCTGCCGCGTCGGCGTGCTCGCGGGGCTGCCTTCGTGCCGAGCCCCCGGGGATTCGCGCTCGGGGCGGTCCGGCGCGCTCATGTTCCTCCTCCCGCGGCCGCGTCCGGCGCGGCCCGGCGGCGCGGGACGCGCCGGCGCAGCAGCCCGGGCAGCGAGGCCAGGCCGCCGGGCAGGGCCAGCACCAGGGCCAGGACGACCAGGCCCATGACCGCGTGCCAATACTGGGTGGCGCGCGCCAGGCCGTCGTACAGCCAGGTATAGGCGGCCGCGCCGGCCAGCGGGCCGGCCAGGGCCTGCACGCCGCCCAGCAGCACCATCACCAGCCCGTCGACCGAGCGGCCGATGGACAGCACGTCGGGCGCGATGCTGCCCTTGGAAAAGGCGTACAGCGAGCCGGCCATGCCGGCGGCCAGGGCGGCGGCGACGAAGCCCGCCCACTGCAGGCGCTGCACGTCCATGCCCGTGGCGGCCGCGCGCAGCGACGAATCGCGCGCGGCGCGCAGGGCCAGGCCCAGCGGCGCGAAGACGATGCGGCGCAGCAGCGCCACGCCGGCCGCGCAGGCGGCCAGGCTCAGGTAGTAGTAGGCCACCGGGTCGGCCAGCCAGTCCGCCGGCCACAGGCCGATCAGGCCGTTGCTGCCGCCGGTGACGGCGTCCCACTGGTAGACCAGCGCCCAGGCGATCTGCGCGCAGGCCAGCGTCAGCATGGCCATGTAGACGCCCGAGAGCCGCACGCAGAACCAGCCGAACACGATGGCCGCGGCCAGGGCCAGCAGCGGCCCGGCGAGCAGCGCCGCTTCCATGGGCAGGGACAGGCCCTGCAGCATCAGCGCCGCGCCGTAGGCGCCCAGGCCGAACCAGGCGGCATGGCCGAAGGAATGCATGCCGCCCGGCCCGATCAGGAAGTGCAGGCTGGCGGCGAACAGCGCGGCGATGAGGATTTCGGTCATCAGCACGGTGGCGTAGGGCCAGGCCTGCGCCGCCAGCGGGAAGGCGGCCAGCGCCGCCAGCAGCAGGCCGCAGGCCAGGCGACCGGCGCGGCCGGCGGGCGCCACCGGCGCGCCGCGCTCGGCCGCCAGCGCGCCGGGCTCGGGCGGGCGCCCGAGCAGCCCCCAGGGCCGCAGCACCAGCACCACCGCCATCACGGCGAACTCGGCCGCCAGGGTCAGGCGCGACAGGCTTATCGCGTAGCCGGCCACGCTGACCTCGCCCAGGAAAATGAACACCGCCTTGACCTCGCTGATCAGCAGCGCGGCCAGGAAGGCGCCGGGCACCGAGCCCAGGCCGCCCACCACCACGACCACGAAGGCGCTGGCGATGGTTTCCAGCGCCAGGCCCAGGGTGGCCGGCTGGCGCGGCGCGGCCAGCGCCCCGCCCAGGCCGGCCAGGCAGGCGCCCAGGGCGAAGGCCGAGGTGAACAGCAGCGCCTGGTTCACGCCCAGCGCGGCCAGCATGCGGCGGTTCTCGGCGGCCGCGCGCAGCAGCATGCCCCAGCGGGTGCGGTGCAGCAGCAGCCAGAGCAGGCCCAGCACCAGCGGCCCCAGGGCGATCAGCAGCAGGTCGTACTGCGGGAAGCGCCGGCCCAGCCACTGCACGGCACCTTCCAGGCCGGGCGCGCGCGCGGCGAACAGGTCCTCGGGGCCCCAGGCGGCCAGCGCGGCGTCACCGATCACCAGCACCAGGGCGAAGGTGGCCAGCAACTGGTACAGCTCGGGCGCGCGGTAGATGCGGCGCAGGACGGCGATCTCGATCAGCGCGCCCAGCAGCCCCACCGCCAGGGCCGCGGCCGGCAGCGCCAGCCAGTAGCCCCAGGCGCTGGCGCCCCAGGCCCCGGTCAGCGTCCAGGCCAGGTACACCCCCAGCATGTAGAAGGAGCCGTGGGCGAAGTTGACGATGCGCGTGACGCCGAAGATCAGCGACAGGCCGGCAGCGACCAGGAACAGGGCGCTTGCATCGGCCAGCCCGTTGAGCAGCTGCAGCGCCAGGCCGCCCAGGTTCATGGCTGGGCCGGACGCAGCTTGCGCACCTCGTCGTCGGACGGCTGCAGGCGCGCGCCGTCGATGTAGGCGAAGTCCTTCATGACGCCGCGGCCGTCCTGCTTGGTGGTGGTGCCCACGTACACGCCCATGGTGGACTGGTGGTCCAGGGCGCGGTACTGGATGGGGCCGTAGGGCGTGTCCACCGGCAGGCCGCGGAAGGCTTCGATGAGCTTTTCCGTATCCGTGGAGCCGGCGCGGGCGATGCCGGCGGCCAGCGACATCAGCGACGCATAGCCCACCACCGAGCCCACGCGCGGATAGTCGTCGTAGCGCTTGCGGTAGGCGGCCACGAAGGCCTGGTTCTCGGGCGTGTCGATGGCGTACCAGGGGTAGCCGGTGACGATCCAGCCTTCGGGCGTCTCGGCGCCCAGGGGGTCGAGGTATTCCGGCTCGCCCGACAGCACCGAGACCACCGGGCGGCCTTCGAACAGGCCGCGGGTGTTGCCTTCGCGCACGAAGCGGGTCAGGTCGGCGGCGAACAGCACGTTGAAGATGGCGTCGGGCCGCGCGTCGGCCAGCGCCTGCACGACCGCGCCGGCGTCCACCTTGTTCAGCGGCGCGGCCTGCTCGGCGACGAATTCGATGTCGGGCTGCTGCTCGCGCATCATCGCCTTGAAGGTGGCGACCGCCGACTGGCCGTATTCGTAGTTGGGGTAGACGATGGCCCAGCGCTTCTTCTTCAGCTCCAGCGCGCGCGGCACCAGGGCGGCCACGTGCATCCAGGTCGAGGGGCGCAGGCGGAAGGTGTAGCGGTTGCCTTCCTGCCAGGTGATCTTGTCGGTCAGGGGCTCGGCGGCCAGGAAGAAGACCTTGCGCTGGCGCGCGAAGTCGGTCAGCGCCAGGCCGGTGTTGGACAGGAAGCCGCCGAACAGCAGGTCGACCCGCTCGCGCGCGAGCAGCTCCTGGGCCGCGCGCACCGAATCGCCGGGGTTGCCGTTGTCGTCGCGCCACACCACTTCCAGCGGGCGGCCCAGCACGCCGCCGGCGGCGTTGACCTGCTCCAGCGCGAGCTGCCAGCCGCGCTTGTAGGGCTCCAGGAAGGCGGGGATGGCCTTGTAGCTGTTGATTTCGCCGATGCGGATGGGCTCGGAGCCGGCGGCGGCCAGGGCGGCGGGCGCGGCCGCGGCGAGCGCCGCGCCGCATACCAGCGCGCGCAGCAGAGTCAGGCAGGAACGGGTCATGTCGGGAACGGGAAAGGAAACCGCGGAAAGGGAGGCACCAAAAGGATGCGCGAAAAGGCAAGCACGAAAAGCAAGCACGAAAAGAAACGGCCCTGCCAGGAGCAGGGCCGTATCACTATACCGAAAACCGGCAGCTTATTTCAGCTTGGTTTCCTTGTATTCGACGTGCTTGCGCGCGACCGGATCGAACTTCTTGATCAGCATCTTGTCCGGCGTGTTGCGCTTGTTCTTGGTGGTGGTGTAGAAGTGGCCCGTGCCGGCGGTCGACTCGAGCTTGATCTTTTCGCGGATGCCTTTGGCCATGGCGGGCTCCTGGGGGGTTAGGCGATTTCGCCGCGGGCGCGCAGGTCGGCCAGCACGGCGTCGATGCCGAGTTTGTCGATGGTGCGCAGGGCGTTGGCGGACACGCGCAGGCGCACCCAGCGGTTTTCGCTTTCGACCCAGAACCTGCGCGATTGCAGGTTGGGCAGGAAGCGCCGCTTGGTCTTGTTGTTGGCGTGCGAAACGTTATTGCCCACCATCGGGCGCTTGCCGGTCACTTGGCATACGCGTGCCATGATTGCACCTACCTGTATTCAGTCCGCCGGGCCGGAAAGCGGCAGGGTCCATGCGGGCCCCACAGGCTTCCCGGCTGCATAGCCAGCCGCGTAAACCGCGGCCGGGCGGCAATTGTTCTGTGGAAATTTATCGCCTTGCAAGGCGTAAGCCAAAGATTCTAGCAGGGATTCCGCAGGAAAATCAAGCATTCCCGCGGTTTTCTGTAGCCCGGCGCCCGATCCGGCCGGCCGTCCACGCCAGCAGGGAACAGGCGCACAGCAGGCCGGTCAGGGGCAGGGCGGTGTCGCCCTGCCAGGCGCTGACCATCAGCCCGGACAGGGCGCCGCAGCCCAGCTGCAGCGTGCCCAGCAGCGCCGCCGCCGCGCCCAGCCGCCGGCCCTGCTCGGACAGCGCCAGGGCGGCGGCGTTGGGGTTGACGAAGCCCTGGCTGGCCATATAGGCCATCAGGCACAGCATCAGCAGCGGCAGGCTGATCGCGCCGGCCAGGGTCAGCGCCAGGCCGGCCAGGCCCGCGCCCACCAGCACGAACAGCGCGCGGCGCAGCAGCGCGTCCGGCGTGGCGCGGCGCAGCAGCCGGGCGCTGACCTGGGAGCCGCCTATCAGCATGAAGGCGTTCAGGCCGAAAAGCAGCCCGTAGTACTGCGGCGGCACGCCGTAGATCTCGATGAAGACCCGCGGCGAGCCGACGATGTAGGCGAACATGCCCGCCGAGCCCATGCCGCCGGCCAGGCTGTAGGCCACGAAGCGCCGGTCGCTGAGCAGGCCCAGGTAGTTGCCGGCGATGTTGCGCCAGCTCAGCGCGATGACTTTCTCCGGCGTCAGGGATTCGTCCATGCGGGCCAGCACCGCCCATAGCAGCGTCGCGCCCCAGACGGCCATCAGCCCGAAGATGCCGCGCCAGCCGGTCAGCTGCAGCAGCTGGCCGCCCAGGATGGGCGCGACGATGGGCGCCAGCCCCATGGCCAGCATCAGCATGGACAGCGCGCGCGCCGCGTCCTGGGTTTCGTAGTGGTCGCGCACCACGGCGCGGGGAATGACGATGCCGGCGGCCCCGCCCATGGCCTGCAGCACCCGCCAGGCGGTCAGCGCCGCCACGTCCTGCGCCAGCGCGCAGCCCAGCGAGGCGACGATGTACAGCGCCAGCGCGCCCACCAGCGGCGGCTTGCGCCCGTAGCGGTCGGCCAGTGGACCGTAGACGATCTGCGACAGCGAGATGCCGATGAGGTAGGCCGCCAGCGTGCGCTCGACGTCGCCGCGCGGCACGTCCAGCGCCGCCGCGATGGCCGGGAAGGCCGGCAGGTACATGTCGATGGAAAACGGGCCGATGGCGGTCAGCGCGCCCATCAGGATCAGCCATCCCGGCAGGGTGCGCGACAGGTTTTGCGATGACATTGGGGGCGGCAGGCAGGTAGGAGGCGGCAGCAGCGGCGGGCCGGCCGGGGACGCGTCCCCGTTTCGCGCGCCGCTGCGCGCAGGTCGCGCCGCCGGCTCGCCCGCGGCGGCCAGGCTCGGCAATGTAACACGTCCCCTACGTAGTTTCCCTTAGCGGAAAATTCCGATACATTCCCGGGGGTGTCCGCAGATTACCGGGGAGAGTCAGTCCGTGAATCCGTTGCTGTCCGCCGTTGAAAACAAGTTGCAAGCGCTGCCGGTCAAAGTCCAGCTGGTCATGCCGGACGGCACCCGGGTCGGCGCGCCGGACCCCAAAGTGACGTTCACCGCCAAGGACAAGACCGCGCTGGCCCACCTGGCCGCCGGCGAAGTGGGCGTGCTGGGCGAGGACTACGTCGAAGGGCGCGTCGAGATCGACGGCGAGATGCGCGACGTGATGGCCGCGGCCGCGGCCATGCTGCCGGGCTCGCCGGTCGACGCCGCGCGCGGCGGCGGGCTGACCGAGCTGGTGCGCCGGGTGCGCTCGGTGTGGCGCCACTCGGTCGAGCGCGACGCCAAGCAGATCGAGTTCCACTACGACCTGTCGGACGACTTCTACGCGCTGTGGCTGGACCCGCGCCGGGTCTACTCGTGTGCCTACTACCGGGAGCCGGGCGACAGCCTGGCCCAGGCGCAGGAAGCCAAGCTCGACCACATCTGCCGCAAGCTGGCGCTGCGCAGCGGCGAGCGCTTCCTGGACGTGGGCGCGGGCTGGGGCGGGCTGCTGCTGTGGGCGGCCGAGAACTACGGCGTGGACGCCACCGGCATCACGCTGTCGCGCAACCAGCACGCGCACGTCAGCCGCCTGATCGAGGAAAAAGGCCTGTCCGGGCGGGTGCGCATGGAGCTGCTCGACTACCGCAAGCTGGACGAAAGCGCGCCCTACGACAAGATCGCCTCGGTGGGCATGTTCGAGCACGTCGGCCGCGCCCAGCTGCAGGAATACTTCGCCAAGCTGCGCCGGCTGCTGCGCCCGGGCGGCCTGGTCATGAACCACGGCATCACCGCCGCCGGCGTCTACAACGCCCAGCTGGGCGCCGGCATGGGCGAGTTCATCGAAAAGTACATCTTCCCCGGCGGCGAGCTGACCCACATCAGCAGCGTGCTGGAGAACCTCACCAACGGCGGGCTGGAAATGGTGGACGTGGAAAACCTGCGCCCGCACTACGCCCGCACGCTGTGGGCCTGGAGCGACACGCTGGAATCCCGCCTGGACGAGGCGCGCGCGCTGCTGCCGGGCGAGCAGGGCCTGCGCTCGCTGCGCGCCTACCGGCTCTACCTGGCCGGCTGCGCCATGGCCTTCGAGCACGGCTGGATCGCCCTGCACCAGGTGCTGGCCCAGCCGGTGCCGGAAAGCGGTTTCGGGACCGAGCTGGACTACCCCGCCGGGCAGGCTTATCCCTGGCGGCGGGACTATATGTATCGCTGAAGTGCGGGCCCACCCCCGAAGCGCTGCGCGCTTCCCCCTCAAGGGGGCGACGCCGGCGGACCGGCAAAGCCGGCTCCGCTGCGTCCCTGATCGGGCTGCACAGGCTTCATGCGGCGGGAGCGGTGCGTGTCCCCACGGACATTGCTGGGGTTTCCCCAGGGGCTTTCCATTTGGCGCTGCTGGTAATTTCCGTTAACATGCGCCTTCTTCGCTCAGAATGACGTCAATTATGCGCGTCTGCAGGCGCGCTTCGCGCTCGCCCGCAAGCGCGCCTCCCCCGGATGCCCCGGCATCCGTCTGCTAGTTGTCGGTTTGTATTGGCGGCCCCGCCCGTCTTCCGCACACCCCCTTAGCTAACTGGCGCTCGCGCCGGCCGTTTGGCCGGCACGATCAACCGTGAACCTTAAGGAGGCAAACGCCATGATTTCCCCCACGCTATCCCCGGCCGGCGCGCCGGCCTGGCCGCAAGTCCGCGCGCATGTCCACGCGCATGTCCGCGCGCATGTCCGCCTGCGCCGCGCCGCCGGCCGCCTGGCCGCCGCGCTGGCGCTGGGCGGCGCGGCCTGCGCGGCCTCGGCCGCCGGCGCCCCGGCCTGCGAGATCGACCGTCCCGTGCGCTTCGGCGGCATGAACTGGGAATCCAACCTGGTGCTGGTGGAAGTCGAGCGCGCCATCGTCGAGCACGGCTACGGCTGCCGGACCGAGGTGCTGCCCACCGAGACGCTGCCGGCCCTGGCCGCGCTGACCCGCGGCGACCTGGACATCAACACCGAAGTCTGGCTGAACAGCGTGGCCGACCCCTGGAACAAGGCCGAGGCCACCGGCCGCGTGCGCCGGGCGGGCGACCTGTACATGGGCGGCGAGGCCTGGTTCATCCCCCGCTACACCGCCGAGCGCCTGCCGGAGCTGAAATCGGCGGCCGACCTGCCGCGCTTCAAGGACGAGTTCGAAGACCCCGAAGAGCCCGGCAAGGGCCGCTTCTACGGCTGCCCGGCCGGCTGGGGCTGCGAGGTGGTCAGCAGCAACCTGTACCGCGCGCTCGGCCTGCAGGACAGCTACACCCTGTATTCGCCCGGCACCGGCGCGGCCCAGAAGGCGGCGCTGACGGCGGCCTACAAGCGCAAGCAGAACGTGGTCTTCTATTACTGGTACCCGACCCCGCTGGTCGGCTCCATGGACCTGGTCAAGCTGGAGCTGCCGCCCTACGACAAGGACGCGCAGGAATGCCTGACCTCGCCGGACTGCAAGGATCCCAAGCCCAGCGCCTACCCCGAGAACCCCGTCTTCACGGCCCTGAACACCGGCTTCGAGAAGCAGGCGCCGACGCTGGCCAAGTTCTTCGCCGGCATATCCGTGCCGCTGCCGGCCATGGACGAAACGCTCGCCCACATGGAAGAGACTGGCGATGAGGCGCAGGCCGTGGCCGAGTGGTTCCTGAAGAACAAGCAGGACATCTGGACCAAGTGGGTGCCGGCCGAGGTGGCCGCACGCGTGCAGGCCGCGCTCTGACGCCCGTGCAGGCGTACTTCGCTGCCGCCCGTCCCGGGCGGCGGCGGTCCTGACCCGGAGGCGCAGCCGATATGTTTCCCGAACTGATTTCCGCGCGCGACCTGCGCGGCGCGATCGACGCCTTCGTCGATCATCTCGTCACCGACTATGCGGACGCGCTCGAAGCGATCTCGCATCCCTTCCTGCAACTGCTGGTGTGGCTGGAGCAGGCCCTGCGCAGCGCGCCCTGGTGGCTGGTCGTGCTGGCGGTCATGGCGATCGCCTGGCTGGTCGGCCGGCGCGTCCTGCTCAGCCTGGGCATGGGCCTGCTGCTGTGCGGCGTCGGCGTGCTCGGCCTGTGGGACGCCGGCATGCAGACCCTGTCGCTGATGATCATGGCCACCGGCCTGTCGGTGCTGATCGGCATCCCGCTGGGCATCGCCATGGCGCGCCTGTCCTGGCTGCGTGCCGTCATGCTGCCGGTGCTCGACGTGATGCAGACCATGCCCAGCTTCGTCTACCTGATCCCGGTGGTGATGCTGTTCGGCCTGGGCAAGATCCCGGCCATCATCGCCACCGTGATCTACGCCGTGCCGCCGCTGATCCGCCTGACCGACCTGGGCATCCGCCTGGTCGACCGCGAGGTGCTGGAGGCCTCGCGCGCCTTCGGCGCCACGCCGCGCCAGCAACTGTTCGGCGTGCAGTTGCCGCTGGCGCTGCCCAACATCATGGCCGGCATCAACCAGACCACCATGATGGCCCTGTCCATGGTCGTGATCGCCTCGATGATAGGCGCGCGCGGCCTGGGCTACGAAGTCCTGCTGGGCATCAACCGGCTGGAAGTCGGGCGCGGCCTGGTGGCCGGCCTGGCCATCGTCGCGCTGGCCATCCTGTTCGACCGCATCACGCAGTCCTACGGGCAGCGCATGCGCAGGGGGGCGGCGCGATGAGCAAGATCGAAGTCCGCGGCATCTACAAGATCTTCGGCCATCATCCGAAGAAGTGGCTGGCCGCCGCCCGCGGCGATGGCGGCGCGGCGCGCCTGAGCAAGGAAGAACTGCTGGCGAAATCCGGCCACACCCTGGGCCTGCGCGACATTTCCCTGTCCATCGAGGAAGGCAGCATCTACGTCATCATGGGCCTGTCCGGCTCGGGCAAGTCCACGCTGATCCGGCACTTCAACCGCCTGATCGACCCCACCGCCGGCAGCATCCTGGTCGACGGCGTGGACGTGATGAGCCTGGGCATACGCGAGCTGGAGCAGTTCCGGCGCGCCAAGATGAGCATGGTGTTCCAGCGCTTCGGCCTGTTCCCCCACCGCAGCGTGCTGGACAACGCCGCTTACGGCCTGGCCGTGCAGGGCGTGGCGCGGCCCGAGCGCGAACGGCGCGCCCGCCACTGGCTGGAGCAGGTGGGGCTGGCAGGCTTCGAGCGCCAGTACCCGCACCAGCTGTCCGGCGGCATGCAGCAGCGTGTGGGGCTGGCCCGGGCGCTGGCCACCGACGCGGAAATCCTGCTCATGGACGAGGCCTTCTCGGCCCTGGACCCGTTGATCCGGCGCGAGATGCAGGACCAGCTGCTGCAACTGCAGGCCAGGCTGAACAAGACCATCGTCTTCATCACCCACGACCTGGACGAGGCGCTGCGCCTGGGCAACCGCATCGCCATCCTGAAGGACGGCGAGCTGGTGCAGGAAGGCACGCCCGAGGACATCCTGCTCAACCCGGCCAACGACTACGTGCAGGCCTTCCTGCAGGAGGTCAACCGCACCAAGGTGCTGAACGCCTCGCACGCCGTGATCCCGCCGCGGCTGACGCTGACCATGCGCTCGCGCCCGGCCCATGCGCTGGAGCGCATGCGCGCGCTGGACTACGCCTACGCGCCGGTGCTCGACGGCAAGCGCCTGGCCGGCGTGCTGACCGCCGAGGCCGCCGGGCAGGCCGCCGCGCAGGGCCTGCGCGACGTCTCGTCGGTGGTGGAGGACCTGGCCTCGGTGCCGGCCACCGAAGGCCTGGACCAGGTGCTGGCGCGCCTGGTGCGCAGCGACCAGCCGGTGGCGGTGACGGGCGAGGACGACGAGTTCCTGGGCATGCTGTCGCGCAAGAAGGTGGTCGAGCTGGTGACGCCGGCGCAGGGCGAGGAGGCCGGGCAGGCGCCGGAGGCGTCCGGGCAGGGAGCGCCCGGGCCGGAGCCGGGGCAGGCCTGCGGCGCGCAGAGCTGAACGCGGCCGCGCCGCTGCGCTCAGCCCGCCGCGCCCAGCCGCTCGCGCACCTGCGCCGTCAGCTCGAAGGAATGCAGCCGCGCCGCGTGGTCGTAGATCTGCGCGGTGATCATCAGTTCGTCCGCGCCGGTGCGGGCGACGAAGTCGCGCAGGCCCTCGGCCACCGTGTCGGGCGAGCCCACCACCGAGCAGGCGAGCGACTGCTCCACGCCCATTCTTTCGTAGGCCGACCAGATGCCGTCCATGCTGTCGACCGGCGGCGGCAGCTGCCCGCGCTGGTTGCGGCGGATCTTCACGAAGTGCTGCTGCAGCGAGGTGTACAGCCGCCGCGCCTCGTCGTCGGTGTCGGCGGCGAACACGTTCACGCCCACCATCGCATAGGGCTTCTGCAGCTGGGCGGACGGGCGGAACTGGGCGCGGTACATCTGCAGGGCGGTGTGCAGGTAGTCGGGCGCGAAGTGCGAGGCGAAGGCGTAGGGCAGGCCCAGGTGGGCGGCCAGCTGGGCGCCGAACAGGCTGGAGCCCAGTATCCACAGCGGCACTTCCAGGCCCGCGCCGGGCACGGCCAGCACCGGCTGGCCGGGCTCGGCCGGGCGGAAATAGCCTTGCAGCTCGACCACGTCCTGGGGGAAGTCGTCGGCGGTCTCGATGCGGTCGCGGCGCAGCGCGCGGGCGGTCTGCGGGTCGGTGCCGGGCGCGCGGCCCAGGCCCAGGTCGATGCGGCCGGGGAACAGCGAGGCCAGGGTGCCGAACTGCTCGGCGATCACCAGCGGCGTGTGGTTGGGCAGCATGATGCCGCCGGCGCCCACGCGAATGGTGGACGTGGCCGCGGCCACGTGGCCGATCACGACAGAAGTGGCCGCGCTGGCGATGCCGCTCATGTTGTGGTGCTCGGCCAGCCAGTAGCGCTGGTAGCCCCAGCGCTCGGCGTGCTGCGCCAGGTCGCGCGTGTTGCGCAGGGCGTCGGCGGGCGTGGCGCCTTCGACGATGGGGGACAGGTCCAGGACGGAAAAGGGGATCATGGCGAGGGCGGATGGGGCGACCCGGCCATTTTATCCACGCCCGCCTGATTACAATCCGCGCTTTGCCCGACCGGATCGACCCCGCCATGCCCAAAGCCCCCGCCGCCCGCGACGAACCGACCCTGTCCGAGGCCGACGGCATCCGCTACCTGCACTTCGGCACCGAATGGGTGCAGGGCGCCATGGACATGGAGCGGCCGGCCGAGCTGGTCCTGGAATACACCCGCCAGATGATGGCCTGGCTGCTGTTCCTGGACCCGCCGCGCGAAGGCGCCATCGGCCTGCTGGGATTGGGCGCGGGCTCGCTGGCGCGCTTCTGCCTGAAGCACACGCGCAGCCGCATCGCCGTCGTGGAATGGAATCCCCTGGTGACGGCGGTGTGCCGCAGCTTCTTCCGCCTGCCGCAGGCGGCGCGCCTGGAGATCGAGCACGCGGACGCGGGCGACTGGGCGGTCGACCCGCTGCATGCCGGCCGCTGCCCGGTGCTGATGGTGGACCTGTACGACGCCCAGGCGCGCGGGCCGGTGCGGGATTCGGTGGATTTCTACGCCGGCTGCCGGCGGCTGCTGGGCGAGGCGGGCGTGATGGCGGTCAACCTGTTCGGCGCGCACGAGAGCTTCCCGCGCAACCTGGCCAACCTGGAGCGCGCCTTCGACGGCAGGCTGGCACTGCTGCCGGAGATCGAGGAAGGCAACCGCATCGTGCTGGCCTTTTCCGGCCCGCCCCTGGAGTTGGCGCCCAGCCAACTGCTGGCCCGCGCCGAGGACGTGGAGTCCGCCTACGGCCTGCCGGCGCGGCGCTGGGCGCGCTCGCTGATCGGCCAGGCGCGGGGCGGGCGGCTGGCGTTCTGATCCCCGGGCTTCGCGGCGCGGGCGGGGGATCCGGCTCGAACAGATCCTAGGCGGTCCTGCGCCCATGCCCGGCCGGGCGCGGCGGGATCAGCGGCAGTTCCAGCCTGACCCGGTCGTGGATGACCTTGGCGGCAATCCGGCCGCGTTCGCCGCGTTCCAGCCGAAGAATGCCATAGTCGGCCATGCGCTTGAGCGTGCGCGACAGGTTCGACTTGGCCCGGCCCGTCAGCCGGGACAGATCTTCCAGCGACCCGGGCGACTGCTCGTCGATCAGGCGCAGCAGGCCGAGATTGCTGGGCGACAGCACCTTGGCGAGCGACTCCAGCGAGGTGAACCACAGCCTGGGCTCGCCCGGCGACGGATGTCGCTCGCCGCGCGCCACCGCCAGGGTGCGGGCTTTCATTTCTTCGTAGCTGGCAATGCCTATTCGCAGAGTCGTCATGGAATTGCTCCTCGTTCGCACAATATCGAATCCACCATGTCCCAGAAATCGCCCAGCAGGGTGGCCGCATTCGTGTAGGCGTAGGCCTTGACCGTTGCGAACCTGTGCCGGTGGTCCTGCGGGCCGCCCCGCCGGCCTGCAGGGGGATGCGCATTGTCCAGGCCAGCCAGCCGCCTTCCGTCCGGTCCGTGCAGGACCAGGGAATAGTCCAGGCCGTGCGGCTTTTCCGCAGAAGGCGGCACTTGCGTCACGACGAAGCTGACCCAATGGCCGGCCGGGTCGACGACCAGAATCTGGCCGTCCAGGTCGAGCAGGGCATCCAGGGCCGGATCGCGTCGTCTTGGGAGGGAGTATATGGTTATCATGGTCGGATAACAAGAGGCATGCCGGTATGGCATGAGGCGAGGGTAGCGGGTGTTTCTCCGGTGCGGCAGGGGGGTGTGCTCGATTTGTCACGCCAGGCCGCGCCATCCGGCCGTCCTGGAAAAGTCCCGTCGGCGGCAGGCTGGCGACTGTCATCCGGCGAGCCTGCTGCGCATGCCGTGGGCGGGGTAGACTATTAATCTTTTTTTACAGCCGGGCCCGGCTGGAACAGACCAAGTAAGGAGCTCATCATGCTGCTTGCCCGAACCACTGCGGCGCTGCTCGCGGCCAGCGTCCTGGGCACGGCGCTGGCCGCGCCGGCATCGGCCGCCCAGCCCAAGTCCGTGGCCGTGACCGCCATCGTCGAGCACCCCGCGCTGGACGCGGTGCGCGACGGCGTGAAAAGGGCGCTGGCCGCGGCCGGCTACCGGGACGAGAAGCTTGCCTGGCAGTACCAGAGCGCCCAGGGCAACACCGGCACCGCCGCGCAGATCGCGCGCAAGTTCGTGGGCGACCGGCCCGACGCGATCGTGGCCATCGCCACGCCATCCGCCCAGGCCGTGGTGGCCGCCACGCGCGACCTGCCGGTGGTCTATTCGGCCGTCACCGATCCGGTGGCCGCGCAGCTCGTGCCCGGCTGGGAGCCGTCCGGCACCAACGTGACGGGCGTGTCCGACATGCTGGCGCTGGACAAGCAGGTCGAGCTCATCAGGCAAGTCGTGCCGCAGGCCAAGCGGGTGGGCATGGTCTACAACCCGGGCGAGGCCAATTCCGTGGTGGTGGTCAGGCAGATGCAGGAAATCCTGGCCAAGGCCGGCATGAGCCTGGTCGAGGCCGCCGCGCCGCGCACCATCGACGTCGGCTCGGCCGCGCGCAGCCTGATCGGCAAGGTCGACGTGATCTACACCAACACCGACAACAACGTGGTGTCGGCCTACGAGGCCCTGGTCAAGGTCGGCAACGACGCCAGGATCCCGCTCGTCGCCTCGGACACCGACAGCGTGCGGCGCGGCGCCATCGCCGCCCTGGGCGTGGACTACGGCGACCTGGGCGAGCAGACCGGGCGCATCGTCGTGCGCATCCTCAAGGGCGAGAAGCCGGGCGCCATCGCCTCCGAGACCAGCTCGCGCCTGCGCCTGTTCGTCAACCCCGGCGCGGCCGCGCGCCAGGGCGTCACGCTGTCCGACGAACTGCTCAAGTCCGCGGCCGAAACCGTCAAGTAGTCGCGCAGCGGCCATGTCGCTATACACCCTGCTGGGCGCGCTGGAGATCGGCCTGGTCTTCGCCCTGGTGGCGCTGGGGGTGCTGGTGTCGTTCCGCATCCTGCGCTTTCCCGACCTGACGGTCGACGGCAGCTTCCCGCTGGGCGGGGCGGTCGCGGCCACCCTGATATCCCTGGGCGCCGACCCCTTCGCCGCCACGGCCGCCGCGGCGGCGGCCGGCGCGCTGGCGGGCCTCGCGACTGGCTGGCTGAACGTCAAGCTGCGCATCATGGACCTGCTGGCCAGCATCCTGATGATGATCGCGCTGTACTCCATCAACCTGCGCATCATGGGCCGGCCCAACGTGCCGCTGATCGCCGAGCCCACGGTATTCACCGTGCTGCAGCCCGACGCGGTGGCCGACTACGTCATGCGGCCGCTGATCCTGGCGGCGGTGGTGCTGGCCGCCAAGCTGGCGCTGGACTGGTTCCTGTCCACCGAGGCCGGCCTGGCCATGCGCGCCACCGGCTCCAACCCGCGCATGGCGCGCTCGCAGGGCGTGCACACCGGCCGCATGGTGCTGGCCGGCATGGCGCTGTCCAACGCCCTGGTCGGACTGGCCGGCGCGCTGTTCGCCCAGACCCAGGGCGGCGCGGACATCTCCATGGGCGTGGGCACCATCGTCATCGGCCTGGCCGCGGTCATCGTCGGCGAAAGCATCCTGCCGGCGCGCCGGCTGTTCCTGGCCACGTTGGCGGCCATCCTGGGCGCGGTGGTCTACCGCTTCTTCGTGGCGCTGGCGCTGAACAGCGAATTCGTCGGCCTGCAGGCGCAGGACCTGAACCTGGTGACCGCCGTGCTGGTCGTCGTCGCGCTGGTGCTGCCCATGCTGCGCCGGCGCCTGCCGCGGCGCGGAGGACGCTGACATGCTGAGCGCGCAGGACCTGCACATCACCTTCAATGCCGGCACGCCCATCGAGACCCGCGCGCTGCGCGGCCTGTCGCTGGACATCCCCGGCGGGCAGTTCGTCACCGTGATCGGCTCCAACGGCGCGGGCAAGTCCACCCTGCTCAACGCCGTCTCGGGCGACTTGCCGGTGGACGGCGGGCGCATCGAGATCGACGGTGAGGACGTCACGCGCCTGCCGTCCTGGCGGCGCGCCGGGCGCGTCGCGCGGGTGTTCCAGGACCCGATGGCCGGCACCTGCGAAGACCTGACCATAGAAGAGAACATGGCGCTCGCGCAGCGGCGCGGCGCCGGCCGCGGCCTGGGCCGCGCGGTGCGCGCGGCCATGCGGGAAGGCTTCCGGGAGCGCCTGGCCACGCTGGGCCTGGGGCTGGAGAACCGCCTGTCGGACCGCATCGGCCTGCTCTCGGGCGGGCAGCGCCAGGCGGTCAGCCTGCTGATGGCGGCGCTGCAGCCTTCGCGCATCCTGCTGCTGGACGAGCACACGGCCGCGCTGGACCCGCGCACGGCCGATTTCGTGCTTCGGCTCACGGCGCGCATCGTCGCCGAATACCGGCTGACCACGATGATGGTGACTCACAGCATGCGCCAGGCCCTGGACGTGGGCGAGCGCACGGTGATGCTGCACCAGGGCAGGGTGGTGCTGGACGTGTCGGGCGAGGAGCGCCGGGGGCTGGGCGTGGCGGACCTGCTGGCGATGTTCGAGCGGGTGCGGGGAGAGGAGCTGGCGGACGATGCGTTGTTGCTGGGGTAGGGGCGATACTCGGGCCGCAGGAGCGGTGTCCTTCCTGTCTGAGAATGATTCCTGTTGCAACTTCCTCCGCGCCCCGGCATCATGACGGCCCGGCCGGACCGGCCGCTGCGCCCCGACGACGCGGGCGCGCAGGGACGGGCCCGGCGTGACGGCGGGCGCATCGCGGCCCGCGGAGGAGCCATCATGCATCGCCTGTTTCCCGCCATCGCGGCCGTCGGCCTCGCGCTGCTGCTTGCGGCCTGCGCCAGCGGCCCCACGCTGCGCAGCGACTACGATCCGGCGGCCGATTTCGGCCGCTACCGCACCTTCGGCTATTTCTCGCCGCTGGGCACCGACAAGTCCGGCTACAGCACGCTGCTGACCGGCCGCCTGAAGGGGGCAGTGCGCAGCCAGATGGAAATGCGCGGCTACGTCTACAGCGAGGACGCGCCCGACCTGCTGGTCAATTTCAGCGGCAAGCTGCAGGAGAAGACCGAGGTCTCGCCGGCCATGCCGGGGCCGTACTACGGCTACCGGGCCGGCTTCTACGGCCCCTGGGCCGGCTATGCCTGGGACCGCGAGGTCTACCGCTATACCGAAGGCACGCTCAACATCGACCTGATCGATGCGCGCAGCAGGCAGATGGTGTGGGAGGGCGTAGCCATCGCCGAAGTCGATCCCGGGCGGATCCGGTCCGCCCAGGCGGTGGAGAAGGCCGTGGCGGAGATCTTCTCGCGCTACCCCTTCCGGGCCGGCGAGCCCCGGCCGCAGATCGCCCCAGGGCGTTGACCGGCGGTTTTTAATGTTTTCTTAAAACCCGCTTTCCACAATAGATCGTTTGGCGGGCGACGGCCCCTGCCGGCGGCAGGGCGCAGGCGCCCCGCCGTCTTCCGGCCGGTATCCGGCCGGGCCCGCGGGGCCGGTTCCGGACGGCCGCCGCAGGCGGCCCGCGGTCCGTCCGCCATCCCTCCAATTACCCCCTTTAACGAATTGTTATGCGGGTTTACCCAGTGCCCATCCTCTATACTTGCGCCGTCTTGCAGAATGCGGCGGCGCGCCGCCCACGCCGCCAGCCCGGCCGCCAGCGGGGCGGGAATAGAACAGAGAGAACCATGCCTTTTCAATTTGTACGTTCGCCGCGTGCCGCCCGATTCGCCCTTGCCGCCGCCGGACTGGCGCTGGCGCTCGCCGGCTGCGGCGAGCAGGAGCAGGCGCAGCAGGGCGGGGCCCTGCCGGTCGGCGCCGTGACGGTCCAGCCCGAGCGCGCGCCCATCACCTCCAACCTGCCCGGCCGGGTCGAAGCGGTGCGCGACGCGCAGATCCGCGCGCGCGTGACCGGCATCGTGCAGAAGATCGCCTTCCGCCAGGGCGGCGACGTCAAGGCCGGCGAGCTGCTGTTCAAGATCGATCCGGCGCCTTCCAAGGCGGCCTACGACCAGGCGGCCGCGCAGCTGAAGCAGGCGCAGGCCGACCTGTACGCGGCGCGCCAGCTGGCCGAGCGCTACGGGCCGCTGGTCAAGGCCAACGCCGTCAGCCGCCAGGAATACGACAACGCCGTGGCGGCCTCCCGCCAGGCCGAGGCCGCGGTGGCCGCGGCGCAGGCGGCGCTGACCAACGCCAAGATCAACCTGGGCTACACCGACGTGGTCTCGCCCATCGACGGGCGCATCGGCCAGCCGCTGGTGACCGAGGGGGCGCTGGTGGAAGCGACCTCGGCCACGCAGATGGCGCTGGTGCAGCAGCTGGACCCGATCTACGTGGACTTCAGCCAGTCCACCGCCGAGCTGGCGCGCCTGCGCAAGGCCTTTGCGGCCGGCTCGCTGCAGCGCGTGGGCGAGGACGCCGCGCGCGCCCAGGTGGTGCTGGAGGACGGCTCGGTCTACGAGCACGACGGCAAGCTGCTTTTCACCGGCATCACCGTGGACCCCGGCACCGGCCAGGTGGTGCTGCGCGCCGAGTTCCCCAACCCGGACCTGGTGCTGCTGCCCGGCATGTACGTGCGCGTGCGCCTGGAAGAGGGCGTGAACGAGCAGGCGCTGCTGGTGCCGCAGCAGGCGCTGCAGCGCACCGCCGACGGCATGCAGACGCTGATGCTGGTGCGCGACGGCAAGGTGGCGCCGGCGCCGGTGTCCACCGGCGCGGTGGTCGGCAGCCGCATCGTGGTCACGCAGGGGCTCAACGCAGGCGACGTGGTCATCGTCGAGGGCTTCCAGAAGATCCGCCCGGGCGCGCCCGTGCAGGCGGTGCCCTGGCAGCCCGCGGGCCAGGCAGCCGGGCAGCCGGGCCAGGGCGGCCAGCCGCAGGGCCAGGGGCAGGGCGGCCAGCAGGGCCAGGGCCAGGCGGCGCAGCCCGGCGGGTCCGGCCAGGCCGCCGGCCAGCAGGCCGGACAATGACGCAGCCGGCCGGCCGCCGCCCACGAGGCCGCGGCCGGTTCCGTGAGCCACGCTACCAGAGTCAGCACTCATGCCGCAATTCTTCATAGACAGACCGATCTTCGCCTGGGTGGTCGCCCTGTTCATCACGCTCGCGGGCGTGCTGGCGATCCCCAACATGCCGATCGCGCAGTACCCCGACGTGGCGCCGCCCGCCATCCAGATCACCGCCACCTACCCGGGCGCGTCCGCGCAGGACGTGTCCGAGCAGGTGACCAGCATCATCGAGAACGAGCTCAACGGCGCCAAGGGCCTGCTGTATTACGAGTCGGTCAGCGATTCCTACGGCCAGGCGCAGATCACCGCGACCTTCGCGCCCGGCACCAACCCGGACCTGGCCCAGGTGGACGTGCAGAACCGCGTCTCCAACGTGTCGGCGCAGCTGCCGCAGGCGGTGATCCAGCAGGGCCTGCGCTTCGAGCAGAGCAGCACGGGCTTCCTGATGGTGGTCACCGTCTCGTCCACCGACGGCACGCAGGACCAGACGGCCCTGGCCGACTACATCACGCGCAACATCCAGAACCCGATCTCGCGCGTGCCGGGGGTGGGCCGCTTCCAGCTGTTCGCCGCCCCGCGCGCCATGCGCATCTGGATCGATCCCGACAAGCTGGTGGGCTACAACCTCAGCGTGGCCGAGGTCAACCAGGCCATCGCCCGGCAGAACGTGCTGATCTCGGCGGGCAGCATCGGCGCGCCGCCCAACCCGGCCGAGCAGCGCACCACGGCCACCGTGCTGGTCGACGGCCAGCTGGGCACGGTCGAGGCCTTCGGCGCCATCATCCTGCGCGGCACGCCGGGCGGGGCCACGGTGCGCCTGCGCGACGTGGCGCGCATCGAGGTCGGCGCCGACAACTACCAGTTCGGCGCGCGCCTGAACGGCAAGGCCACCGCCGCCTTCGCCATCGTGCTGGCGCCCGACGCCAACGCGCTGGCCACGGCCCAGGGCGTGCGCGCCGAGATGGAAGAGCTCAGCCGCTTCTTCCCGGGCAACATCGAATACGCCGTGCCCTACGACACCTCGCCCTACGTCGAGGTCTCCATCGAGCAGGTGCTGCACACGCTGGCCGAGGCCATGGTGCTGGTCTTCCTTGTGATGTTCCTGTTCCTGCAGAACGTGCGCTATACGGTGATCCCGGCCCTGGTGGTGCCGGTGGCCATCCTGGGCGCCTTCGCGGTGATGATGGCGCTGGGCTTCTCCATCAACGTGCTGACCATGTTCGCCATGGTGCTGGCCATCGGCATCCTGGTCGACGACGCCATCGTCGTGGTGGAGAACGTCGAGCGCATCATGGCCGAGGAAGGCATATCGCCCAAGGAGGCCACCAAGAAGGCCATGCCGCAGATCAGTGGGGCCATCGTCGGCATCACCCTGGTGCTGACCACGGTGTTCCTGCCGCTGGCCTTCATGGGCGGCTCGGTGGGGGTGATCTACCGGCAGTTCTCGGTCGCCATGGCGGTGGCCATCCTGTTCTCGGGCTTCCTGGCGCTGACCTTCACGCCGGCGCTGTGCTCGACCATCCTCAAGCCCATCCCCAAGGGCCACCACGACGAGAAGCGCGGCTTCTTCGGCTGGTTCAACCGCGGCTTCAACGCCACCACGCACCGCTACCAGCGCTGGGTGTCGCGCATCCTGCACAAGGGCGGGCGCATGATGCTGATCTACCTGGCGCTGGTGATCGGCCTGGGCTGGCTCTACCTGCGCCTGCCCAGCGGCTTCCTGCCGGTGGAGGACCAGGGCTACGTGGTCGCCAACATCGAGCTGCCCACGGGCTCGACCGCCAACCGCACCATGGAGGTGATCCAGACGGTCGAGAAATACTTCATGGACCAGCCGACCACCGAGAACGTGGTGACGGTGCAGGGCTTCAGCTTCAACGGCAACGGCCTGAACGCGGCCATCGCCTTCGTGCCGCTCAAGGACTTCTCCGAGCGCACCCGGGGCGACCAGTCGGCCCAGGCGATCGCCGGGCAGGCCATCGGCACGCTGCTGCCCGGCATCAAGGACGCCATGGTGTTCACCGTGGTGCCGCCGGCCATCTCGGAACTGGGCAACGCCACCGGCTTCGACTTCCGCCTGCAGGACCGCGCCTCGGCCGGCAACGCGGCGCTGATGGAAGCCACCACCCAGTTGATGGGCCTGGCCATGCAAAGCCCCGTGCTGTCGCAGGTGCGCATCACCGGCCTGGGGCCGGGCGCGCAGCTCAGCCTGAGCATAGACCGCGAGAAGGCCGCGGCGCTGGGGGTGGATTTCAGCGAGGCCGCCGAGCTGATCTCGACGGCGCTGGGTTCGTCCTACATCGGCAAGTTCCCCAACCTGGGCTGGATGCAGAACGTCTGGGTGCAGGCCGAGGCCGACTTCCGCATGCAGGTCGACGACATCCTGCGCCTGAACGCGCGCAACGCCCAGGGCGCGATGGTGCCGCTGTCGTCCTTCGTCAAGGCGGAGTGGGGCTACGGGCCGGTGCAGGTGGTGCGCTACAACAGCTACCCCTCGATCCGCCTGAACGGCGACGCCGCGCCCGGCTACTCCACCGGCGAGGCCATGGCCGAGATGGAAAACCTCATGCAGCAGCTGCCGCCCGGCTTCGGCTACGAATGGACCGGCCTGTCCTACCAGGAGCGCCAGGCCGGCAGCCAGGCCCCCATCCTGCTGGGCCTGTCCCTGCTGGTGGTGTTCCTGGTGCTGGCCGCGCTGTACGAAAGCTGGGCCATCCCGCTGTCGGTGATGCTGGTGGTGCCGCTGGGCATGCTGGGCGCGGTCGCGCTGGTGACCTTGCTGGGCATGAGCAACGACGTCTATTTCCAGGTGGGCATGGTGACGGTGATCGGGCTGGCGGCCAAGAACGCCATCCTGATCGTCGAGTTCGCCAAGGACGCCTACGCGCGCGGCGCCGGCCTGTACGAGGCCACGGTGGAAGCGGCGCGGCTGCGCTTCCGGCCCATATTGATGACTTCGCTCGCCTTCATCCTGGGCGTGGTGCCGCTGGCGCTGGCCTCCGGCGCCGGCGCGGCCAGCCAGCAGGCCGTCGGCTTCGGCGTGCTGGGCGGGATGTTGGCGGCGACGCCGTTCGCGGTTATCTTCGTGCCTTCGTTCTTCGTGGTCGTGCTGGGCCTGTTCAAGACCAAGCCGCGGCTGCTGGGCGCCGAGGCCGCGGCGTTCGAACAGGAACAGGCCGAAAGGCAGGCGCGCGAGGCGCAACAGGACGGCCGGCAGACAGGCCAGGAAGGCAAGGAATGAACAGACTGAGTCCCCCCTTGGGCGCCGCCGTGCTGGCGGCGCTGCTGGCCGGCTGCTCGCTGGCCCCCGACTACCAGCGCCCCGACGCGCCGGTGGCCGCGGCCTGGCCCGACCAGCCCAGGGTGCAGTACGGCCAGGACGACCCGCACGCCACGCTGGGCCGCCAGCCGGCCGACGCAGTGGCCCCCGGGCCGGGCGTGCCGGCCGCCGAGCTCGGCTGGAGCGAGTTCTTCCGCGACCAGCGCCTGCAGGCGCTGATCCGCCAGGCGCTGGCCGGCAACCGCGACCTGCGCATCGCCGTCCAGCGCATCGAGGAAGCCCGCGCGCAGTACGGCATCCAGCGCGGCCAGCAATTCCCGGCCATCGGCGCCGGGGTGCAGGGCACGCGCCAGCGCCTGCCGGGCGACATGCGCCCGGGCGGGCCGGACTCCACCTCGATCAGCAGCCAGTACCAGGCCGGCATCGGCCTGACCACCTTCGAGATCGACCTGTTCGGCCGCCTGCGCAGCCTGTCCGAAGCGGCCTTGCAGCAATACCTGGCCACCGAGCAGGCGCGCCGCAGCGTGCAGATCAACCTGGTCGGCCAGGTGGCCCAGGCCTATTTCAATCTGCGCGCGGCCCAGGTCCAGCTCGACCTGACCCAGCGCACCCTGCAGGCGCGCCAGGCGTCCTACGACCTGGTCAAGAGCCGCTTCGACGGCGGCGTGGCGTCCGAGCTGGAGCTGAACCAGGCCAAGACGCTGCTGGACACGGCCTCGGCCGACCTGGCGCAGTTCGCCCGCAGCCAGGACCAGGCCGTCAACGCCCTGGTGCTGCTGCTGGGCGGCCCGCTGCCGGCCGACCTGCCCGAGCCCGCGCCCTTCGGCCGCGACCAGTTGCTGGCCACCGTCCCGGCCGGCCTGCCGTCCGACCTGCTGGAGCGCCGCCCCGACATCCTGGCCGCCGAGAACCAGCTGCGCGCGGCCAACGCCAACATCGGCGCGGCGCGCGCGGCCTTCTTCCCGACCATCTCGCTGACCGGCCTGCTGGGCGTGGCCAGCCCCTCGCTGTCGGACCTGTTCGACGGTGGGCGCTACTGGAGCTTCTCGCCGTCCATCACCACGCCGCTGTTCGCCGGCGGCAGCCTGCGCGCCGGCCTGGACCTGGCGCGCGCGCGCAGCAACATCGCCGTGTCGCAATACGAGCAGGCCATCCAGCAGGCCTTCCGGGAAGTGTCCGACGCCCTGGCGGGCGAGGCCACCTATACCGCCCAGATCGACGCCCTGCGCGCGCTGGAGCAATCCTCGCAGCGCACGCTGGAGCTGTCCAACCTGCGCTACGAGGGCGGCATAGACAGCTACCTGCAGGTGCAGACGGCGCAGGTCGATTTCTTCAACGCGCAGCAGGCGCTGGTGCAGGCCAGCCTGCAGGCGCTGGCCAACCGCGTGGAGCTGTACAAGGCGCTGGGCGGCGGCTGGCAGGAAACCACCCAAGTCTCGACCGGGCAGCCGGCCGCCGCCGGCCAGCCTTCCGCCCAGGCGGCCCCGGCTGCCGGCCAGGCCGTCGCCGCCCGCACGGGCGACGCGCCGGGCGCAGCCGTGTCCCGATAGAACGAAGACAGACCGAACCGAGCATCGACAGGCAGCCTGAGATGGACCTGGGCGTCAATATCGACCATGTGGCCACGCTGCGCCAGCAGCGCCACACTTCCTACCCCGACCCGGTCGCCGCGGCGCTGCGCGCCGAGGACGCCGGGGCCGACCTGATCACCCTGCACCTGCGCGAGGACCGTCGCCACATCCAGGATGCCGACGTTCACGCGCTGCGCCCGCTGCTGCGCACGCGCATGAACCTGGAATGCGCGGTCACGCCGGAGATGCTGGCGATCGCCTGTGCCGTGCGTCCGCACGACGTCTGCCTGGTGCCGGAAAAGCGCACCGAGCTGACGACCGAGGGCGGCCTGGAAGTGGCCGGCGCGCTGCCGGCCGTGTCGGCCGCGGTGGCGCAGTTGCACGACGCGGGCATACGGGTGTCGCTCTTCATCGACCCCCAGACCGACCAGATCGAGGCGGCCGCGCGCGCCGGCGCCACGGTGATCGAGCTGCACACCGGCGCCTATGCCGAGGCCGAAGGCCAGCCGGACGAGCTGGAGGCCGAGCTGCAGCGCCTGCGCACGGCCGTGGCGCTGGGCCTGCGCCTGGGCCTGCGGGTCAACGCCGGCCACGGCCTGCACTACGGCAACGTGCAGCCCATCGCCGCCATGGAAGGCATCGCCGAGCTGAACATCGGCCACGCCATCGTCGCCCAGGCCGTCTTCGACGGCTGGGAGAAGGCGGTGCGCGACATGAAGGCGCTGATGGTGCAGGCCCGCCTGGCCGCGCGCAGCGGCGCGGGCCAGGCCGCCGGCGGGCGCGGCTGAAGGCCGGCGCGGTCGGCCGCTACGCGGGGGCGCCGCGCCGTTCCTCCAGGCATCAGTTGCCCGCCGAGCCGGCCGGTCTCAGCGCGTCAGGTCGATCTTCTTCGACAGATCCACCCAGAAGCGCACCGTCTGCTCGGTCTGCGCCTGGTGCTCCTCGGGCGTGTTGCCCACGATGGCGTAGCCCAGCTCGGCCAGCCGCCTGGCGGTGTCCGGCTCGCGCATGACCTCGACCAGCGCGTCGCGCAGCGTCCGGCGCACTTCCAGCGGCGTGCCGGCCGGCGCGTGGACGCCCCATACGCTCATCACGTCGGCGCCTTGCAGGCCCTGCTCCTGCAGCGTGGGCACGCCGGGCATGGCGGGGTCGCGGCGGTCGCCGGTGACGGCGATGGCGTGCACCCGGCCGGCCTCGATCAGCGGGCGCGCCGAGCTGATGCCGCCGAATTGCATGCTGACGTCGCCGCTGAGGAGCGCCCGCAGCGCGTCGCCCGAGCTCTTGTAGGGCACGTGCAGCATGCTGGTGCCGGCGCGATAGTTGAGCATGACCGCCGCCAGATGGGTGGAGGCGCCGATGCCGCCCGAGGCGAAGCTGAGCATGCCGGGGTCCTTCCTGGCCAGGGCGAGCAGGTCCTGCAGGTTTTTCGCCGGCACGGACGGGTGGACGATCAGGATCACCGGCCCCTGGGTCAGCATGGTCACGGCCGAGAAATCCTTGATGGTGTCGTAGGGCACCTTGGGCAGGATGGCCGGGTTCTGGTAGAAGGAGTTGTCCGACAGGTACAGCGTGTAGCCGTCGGGGGCCGAGCGCGAGACCACGTCCGCACCCAGGATGGCAGTGGCGTCCGGTCGATTCTGCACCACCACCGGCACGCCCAGCTTCTGGCTCAGGCCGGGCGCCAGCAGGCGCATCAGGACGTCCGAACCGCCGCCGGGCGAGCGCGGCACGATAACGGTCACGGGCTTGGACGGATACGGCGCGGCGGCTGCCGCCGCGGTGGTCCCGCACAGCCCCGCGATGGCCAGCGCGGCTGCGGCCGCGATGAGTCTGCGTTTGGTGTTGCGCATTGCTTTCCCCTTGAATGTGGCGCCTGGCGGCGCGCTGTAAGTCGATGCGGCAGGATGGATCGCCGGGCGGCCCGGCGGGCGGCGGCGCCTAGACGATCTTGCGGCGCCGCCATGTCTTGGGATGGTCGATCGGGAAGGCCAGGCCGCTGGCGTCCACCCCCAGGTTGACCAGCAGCTTCAGGTGCTCGATGGCGCAGCGGTAGCCTTCCAGCACGGGTACGTTCCAGCCCGCCTCGGCCAGGCGCCGCTGCAGGATGGGGCGCATCCAGAAGGTGGCCGAGCAGCCCAGCACCAGGACTTCGGCGCCGTCGTTCTCGATGGCGGCCACCGATTCGCGCAGCGCCGCCTCGATCATCGCGGAATCCTCGCCGCGCTCGGCCTTCTTGCGCTCGTCTTCGATGCGGTATTCGTCCTCGTAGGGCGGGCGCGGTAGCGGGAAGTCGATGTTGCGGATGGACGCGCAGCGGTCGGCGAAGCGGTATTGCACCGCCAGGTCCTGCATGCGCATGTTGTGCGCCTCGGAGATGTCGACGATGCTGAAGCGGTTGCCCAGCATGGTGGCGATGTGCATCTGCGAATGCGCGCAGCTCGTGACCGGGATGCCGTAGCGGTGGCCGATCTCGCGCGCCTCCAGGAAGCAGGGGTCGCCGCCGCCCAGCAGCACGATGCCGTTGTAGCGGCCGCCAGCGCAAGCCTCGCGCACGATGGGCAGGCGCGCCGCGCCTATCATGGCGAACTCCTCGCGCATCTCCACCGGCCAGTCGCCGTGCGGCGCCAGCGGGCCGGGGTGCAGGTCCCACTGCACGGACCGCAGCAGGTGGGCGTAGTCGGCGTAGTTCATCATGGCCGACTCCTTGGGCCCGGACATGGGGCGCAGCTTGTAGCGCGCCGTCTCGGGCAGAGTGAAGGCCATGACGAACAGGAAGCGGTAGTCTGGGGTTGCTGCGGACATCTGCGGATACCTCGGTGCGTGGGCGGGCGACTGGCCCTGGCGTTGAAACGGGGGGGCGGACGGGCGGGCTATCCGCCGAAGGGCCGGCGCGCCGCGTATTCGGCGACCGCGTCCTCCAGGGTAAGGAAGGCCGCGCCCTTGCCGGCCAGGCCTTCGATCAGCCTTTCCAGCATGAGCATGCGGTGGCCGCGGCCGATGACGTAGGGGTGGCAGGTGTAGGTCAGCACGCCCCAGTCGCAGGTGCGGCGCATGTACTCGAAGTCGTCCAGCCAGTTCTCCAGCACGTGGCCGGCGTTCATCAGGCCGGGCGCCAGGCTGTTGGGCATGCGCAGGTACTCGAAGTGCGGGAAGTCGTCCAGCGACCAGCTCACGGGCATTTCGATCAGGCGCGTGGGCCGGCCGAATTCCATCGGCCGGTCCAGGTGCACGACGTCGCCCTGGCGCACCCGGTAGGGCTCGTGGTCGTCGCCCATCAGGCTGCTTTCGTAGACGAAGCCGTGCTTGAGCAGCAGGCCCACGGTGCTCTCGCTCAGGTCCCAGGACGGCGAGCGGTAGCCGGCCGGGTCGCGGCCGACGATGCGGCGGATGATCTCGTTGCCCTTGACCAGGCCTTCCTCTTCCTGCTCGGGCGTGAGGTTGGCCGGCGGCACGTGGGTCCAGCCGTGGTTGCCGATCTCGTGGCCGGCCGCGGCGATCTTCTCGCACAGCGCGGGGTAGGTGCCGATCACCACGCCAGGAATGAAGAAGGAGGCGCGGATGCCGTAGCGCTCCAGCAGCGCCAGGATACGCGGCACCGCCACGGCGCCGAACTCCCCGCGCGAGACCGGCGTGGGCGTGGTCAGGCCGCGCGCCACCAGGCCGGACATGGCGTCGAAGTCGAAGGTCAGGCAGGCGATCAGTCGTTTCATGGCTTGCTCCCTGGGGATGAGGACGATGCGGAGTCAGGATCGGAACAGGCCGCGGCGCGGGCCCAGCAGCGTCAGGGCGAGCGCCTGCGCGCGCGGGACCAGGGTGTCGATGCGGCAGTATTCGCGCTCGGTGTGGACCTCGCCGCCCACCGGGCCGGTGGCGCACAGCGTGGGCGCGCCCACCGAGGCGGTCAGGCCGCTGTCGGCCGAGCCGCCGGTGTATTCGCCTTCCACGCTGAAGCCCAGGGCCTGCGCCTGCTCCTGGTAGGCGGCCAGCAGGCGCTGGCTGTCTGCGTTGGCCGAGAACGGCAGGAAGCAGCCCTCGCCGACGATGCGCCCGCAGGTGCAGGCCGGCGACTGCGCTTCTATTATTTCGGCGATGCGCTCGCGCAGGCCGTCCTGGTCGACCTCGGCGGGAAAGCGCACGTCCAGCTTGGCCGAGGCGTGCGCGGCCACGGTGTTGACCGAGCTGCCGCCCGCGACCACGCCGACGTTGGTGGTAACGCCGGCGGCGCTGTCGGCCAGCCCGTGCAGGGCGACGATCTTGCGCGCCAGCGCCTCGATCGCGCTGGCGCCCTTGTCGGGGTTGACGCCGGCGTGAGCGGCCACGCCGTCCACTTCGAAGTCGATGAACATCGCGCCCTTGCGGCCGATCACCAGGTTGCCCGACGGGCGGCCCGGCTCGGCGTTGAAGACCGCCAGCGCGCCGCGCGCGACTTCGGCCGTGCTGTGGCGCGAGGAGGGCGAGGCGATTTCCTCGTCGCCGGTGTACAGGACCCGGATGGGCACGCCGTTGGCGCCCAGCTCGTGGCAGGCCCGGGCCACGAAGGTGTTCATGACCAGGCCGGCCTTCATGTCGGCCACGCCGGGGCCGTAGGCGGTGTGGCCGTCGACACGGAAAGGGCGCTCGCGCGCCGTGCCCTGCGGGAACACGGTGTCCATGTGGCCTAGCAGCAGCACGTAGCCCTGGCCGTCGTCCTCGCCGGGGCCGGGGACTTCGGCCAGCAGCGAATCGCCGTGCCGGCTCTGCGCGTAGGCCCGGGTGGCCAGGCCGGCGCTTTCCAGGTGCTCGCGCAGCGCGGCGCCGACGCGGTCCACGCCGGCCTTGTAGTGGCTGCCGCTGTCCTGGTTGACCAGGGTTTCCAGCAGGGCCAGCATCTCGGCCTCGTGCGCGTGCAGCCAGGCGATCACGTCCGATCGGGCGGAGCTGTACATCTTCGTTTCCTCTTCGGCTGCCCGCCGGGCCCAGGGGCCCTAGCGGTCCAGCGGATACATCGGCCGGCGCAGGCACCGGAACTGCAATTGCCCGTAGTCGGACGTGCACACGCCCGAGCCGGCGCACTCGACCACTCCCGAGGCAAGTGCGCCCAGCCCGGCGCGCCAGTGCACGCGGCTCTTGAGCATCAGGTAGCGTCTGGCGGCAGGGTCGATGCCCAGGACCTGGAAGGCGGCGATGTCGTGCGGCTCGACCCGCTGGGAGATCACCGCGATCTCGACCCGGCCGGTGTCCAGCACGGCGCAGCGCCCCATGTCCACCGGCTCGCCGCGCGACATGGGCCCGGCGTTGCGGTACTTGCCGTCGACGATGCGCTTGACGCGCGCGGTCAGCGTGTACGGCCGGCCGGGCAGGCCGATGGCCGGCATGGCCAGCTTGCCGCCGAGCGCCAGCGTGACGGTCGTGCCCACGCCTGCGGCGGCCGCCTCGGCCACCGCCTGCGGGTCGTAGACGGCGAAGGCGGCGACGTCTTCCAGGCCGGCTTCGACGATGCCGGCCAGCACGTCCATGGTGTCCATGGTGCCGCCCGACGAGGTGTTGTCGTAGTGGTCCAGCAGCACCACGGGGCCCGCGCCGCCGCCCATGCCGGCCGCCCGCCGCAGCGATTGCGCGAGCGGCTCGGGCGTGTAGACGAAGGCCTCGCGGGCCTGCCAGGCCATGTCCAGGAGCTCCTCGCACCAGTGCCGCGCCTGCGCCGGGTCGTCGCGCGTCACGACCACGGCCGACACGCCCGCGTGGGAATGGTCGGCATGCGGGAAGCCGGTGAAGAAGGAGGCCGCCAGCGCGCCTTCGGCCTCCATCTGCGCGGCGCGCGCCTGGATGGCGTGGTTGGGCTCGTCCAGGCTGGCCTGGCGCATGATGTGGGGCAGCATGGGGCGAGTGCCGAAGGCCATGGCCGGGGCGGCGGCGCCGTCCAGCATGGCGGCGATGGGCCTTGCCGCGCGCAGTCCCGCCTCGTGCATGTCCACGTGCGGATAGGTGTGGTAGCCGGCGATGGCCGTGGCGTGCCGGGCCATGGCCGGCGACACGTTGGCGTGCATGTCCAGCACCACGCCCACGGGCAGGCCCGGCGCGGCCTCGCGCACGCGGCGCAGCAGCTCGCCCTCGCCGTCGTCGTGCGACTGCGTCACCATGGCGCCGTGCAGGTCCAGCAGCAGGGCGTCGCAGCCGTCGCGCACCGCCGACACGATGCGCGCCGCCACGTAGTCGAAGGCCTCGTCGTCAACCGGGCCGCTGGGCCAGGCCGATGCCGCCACCGGCAGTTCGTAGCGCGCGCCGGTTTCTTCGGCCAGCGCGATCAGCGCGCCCAGGCCGGTGCCGGTGCCGCGAAAGGCCCGCACCGCGTCGCCGCCTTCCAGCGGCAGCCCGCCGGCCCGCGTGAAGCGCGACAGCGGCGTGGGCACGGGCGAAAAGGTGTTGGTCTCGTGCTTCATCTGCGCGAGCACGAGTTTCTTCGCTGCCATGGCTGCCAGGTTCCTTTTCGCGCGCGGCCGGCGCTAGCCCCGGCGCGCCAGGAAGTCCAGCACGTCGGCCGCGCCGCGTTCCGGGTAGCCGTCGCAGATGTTATGGCCGGCGGTGTCGTAATAGACCAGCTCCGAGCCGGCGATGCGCTTGTGCATTTCGCCGTAGGCGTCGGCGTGGCCTATCGATTCCCGGCCGGCGGCCACGATCAGGGTGGGGCAGGCGATGCCGCCCAGCTCGTCCATGAAGTCGTGCGTGCACATGTGCAGGACGAAGCGGGCGATGAAGGCGGGATCGTTGGAGCCGGCCTGCTCGATGAACCACTGCACCATGGCCGGGTCGGCGCTGGCGTCGAAGCGTTCGTCTATGGTGTCGGCCAGGAAGCGCTTCAGGCCGATCTCCTGGATGCGCGGGATCCAGGTCGGCGCGTGGCTGTGCTTCAGGCCCGGCGTGGCGCCGAACAGCGCCAGCGTCTTCACGCGGCCCGGGTGCCGCAGGGCGAGCTGCTGCGCGACGTAGCCGCCGGCGGAATTGCCCACCACGTGAGCGGCGGGGCACTGCAACAGGTCCAGCAGCTCGACCACGTCGCCGACCAGGTGCTGCAGCGAGAAGTCGTCCTGCGGCCCCGGGATCCGGGATGCGCCGTGGCCGCGCAGGTCCAGGCGCACCACGCGGTAGCGTTCGGCCAGCCGCGGCATCCAGCGGAACCAGCGCTGCGAGTTGCCCATGGCGGGGTGCAGCAGCAGCAGGGTCTCGGGCGCGAGCCAGGGCGGCGTGAAGTCGTCCACGTAATAGGCCAGTTCCAGGCCGTCGCGGGTGGTCAGGGTGTGCATGGCAGGCGTGTCCCGTCGCTGCGTCATTGGATGGAAATGCCGGCAGCCTGGATGACCTGGCGCCACTTGGCGATCTCCTTTTCGTCGAGGGCGGCCAGGTCCTGCGGGCTGCCGCCGGCGGGCACGTAGCCCAGGCCGGCCACGCGCTCGCGGATCTCCGGGTCCTGCAGGACCTTGTTGACTTCGGCGTTCAGGCGGGCGATCACCGCCTGCGGCGTGCCGGCCGGGGCCAGCATCTGCCAGTGGGTGCTGCTGTCCACGCCGGCCAGCCCGGCCTCGTCGAAGGTGGGCACGTCCGGTACCGCCGGGTTGCGCTGCGAGCCGGTCAGCGCCAGGGCCTTGAGCTTGCCGGCGTCCAGCGCCGGCCGGGCCGAGCTGATGCCGGCGAAGGTGATGGGCACCTGGTTGGCCAGGACGGCGGCGAAGGCTTCGCCCGTGCCCTTGTACGGCACATGGGCGATCTTCGTGCCGGCCGCCAGGTTGAACAGTTCCCCCGCCAGGTGCGTCGATGCGCCGTTGCCGCCCGAGCCGTAGAACAACTTGTCGGGCTGGGCCTTGGCTTGTTTTATCAGTTCGCCCACCGTATCGGCCTGCAGCGACGGGTGGGCGACCAGGATGACCGGGCCGGTGGCCAGGTGGGCCACCGGCGCCAAGTCCTTGAGCGAGTCGTAGGGCAGGTCCTTGCGCAGCCCCGGGTTGATGATGAAGGACGAGTCCACCATCATCACCGTATAGCCGTCGGGCGCGGCCTTGGCCGCCATCTGCGTGCCGATGATGCTGGCCGCGCCCGGCTTGTTGTCCACCACGATCTGCTGGCCCAGCGCGCCGGCCAGCTTGGGCGCGATCAGGCGTGCGAGAATATCCGTGCCGCCGCCTGGCGCGAAGGGCACGATCAGCCGGATCGGCCTGGCCGGCCAGTCCTGGGCCGCGGCCGTCCCGGCCGCCAGCAGCGCCGCCGCCATGCAGGCGCCGACCAACCCACGCAAGGATTTCATGGTCATTCCCCTTGAGACTGTTCCATCGACAGGTTTCTATTAGCCATGATCATGTCATACGTTATTGTTGTTTGCAATGAACGTTGCATAGCGGTGCCTTCCACACAGGGAAATCCCTGACCATGACTTTCTTCGATCGCATCGCCGCCCGGGCCAGCGAGCTCACGCAGAGCGAGCAGGCGCTGGTCGATTACCTGATCGCGCAGCAGCCCCACGGCATGCTGGACTCGGCCACCGTCATTGCCCGCAAGATAGGCATCAGCCCTTCCACGGTGGTGCGCTTCTTCGCCAAGATGGGCTATGCGTCCTTCAACGAGGCGCAGCGCGAGGCGCGCAACGAGATCGCCTCCAAGCTGGCCTCGCCGGCGCAGCGCGTCGGCCTGGCGATCGGCCGCGAGCAGACTGCCGAGGCGGTGGTCGACGGCAGCTTCGGCTGCGATCAGGACAACATCCGCGCCACCCGCGAGTCGCTGGACATCAAGGAGTTCGAGGCCATCGTGCGGGTGCTGACGCGGCCGCGCAAGGGCAAGATCTTCATTGCCGGCGCCAAGAACGCCTATGCCGTGGCGGTCTACCTGCACACCCACCTGAACATGTGCATGAAGGACGTGCAAGTGCTGGACACGCCGCATTCGCTGCTGGCCGACAACCTGCTGTGGGTCGACGAGCACGACGTGCTGCTGGCGATCTCGATTCGGCGCTATGCCCGCACGGTGCACCAGGCGGCGCGGCATTTCCACGCGGCCGGCGCGCCGGTGCTGGCGATCACCGACAGCCCGCTCGCGCCGGTGGCCGGCCTGGCCGACCATCGGCTGCTGATCCACACCGCCAGCAATTCGCCCTTCGATTCCTTCACCGCCGCCTTCGCGCTGTGCAATGCGCTGATCGGCGCGGTGTCGCTGCGCCGCAAGAAAGAGGTCGACGCGCTGCTGCGCCATGGCGAAATGCTGTGGCGGGAGATCGGCACCTTCGTGGAGAAAGGCTAGCGTCCCGGCCCGCCGCCCGCCCATTCACGGCGCCGGGCGCCATCGCGGATCGATATTCATGTTGGTGATGATCCGCATATTATTTATTGATTGGACCATATAACCCACCCCACGTAATCTCCCGGTCACAGTCCTGACCGCCCGTATCCGCACAGCGGCGGCGGCAGGCAGCGTTACATTCAATTCGAAAGCGCCCGAGCGCAACGTGCCGGCGTAGAACGAAAGGGGTAAGAATGGCCGGTGCCGGTTTGGTTGAGTTCCGGGACGTCGTCAAGCGTTTCAAGGATGTCGAGGCGGTTCGCCGCATTTCCTTTTCCATCGCCCGCGGGGAGTTCCTGACGCTGCTGGGTCCCAGCGGATGCGGCAAGACCACCTTGCTGCGCATGCTGGCCGGCTTCGAGCAGCCCAGCTCGGGCACCATCGCCATCGGCGGCGCCGCCATGAACGACGTGCCGCCGTTCCGGCGACCGATCGGCATGGTCTTCCAGAACCTGGCGCTGTTCCCGCACCTGACGGTGCAGGAGAACATCGCCTTCGGCCTGGAGGTGCGCCGCACGCCGCGCGAGCAGATCGCCCGCGAAGTGCAGGCCGCGCTGGAGCTGGTGGGGCTGGCCGGCTACGGCGCGCGCCGCATCGGCCAGCTGAGCGGCGGCCAGCGCCAGCGCATCGCGCTGGCCCGCTCGCTGGTGCTCAAGCCCGAGGTGCTGCTGCTCGACGAGCCGCTGAGCGCGCTGGACCTGAAGCTGCGCCGGCAGATGCAGATCGAGCTGAAGGAAATCCAGCGCCAGGTCGGCACGACCTTCGTGTTCGTGACCCACGACCAGGAAGAGGCGCTGGCCATGTCCGACCGGATCGCCGTCATGAACGCCGGCTGGCTGGAGCAGCTCGACACCGCCGAGAACGTCTACAGCCGGCCGGCCACGCCCTTCGTCGCGCGCTTCGTGGGCGAGACCAACTTCATCCCGGGGCGGGTGGCGCATGCTGGGAGCGGGCGCGCCGGCGTCGCGCTCGACGGCCTGGGCCTGACGCTGGACGTCGCCCACGGCGAGCCGCTGGAGCCGGGCGCGCCGGTGGCCGCCTGTATCCGCCCGGAGGCCGTGCTGCTGGGCGAGGACGCCGCCTCGGCGCCGGTGTCGGTGCAGGCCGTGCTGCGCAAGCGGCATTATTCGGGCTCGACCCACCGCTACGACCTGGACGCGGGCGGGCAGGAACTGATCGCCCGGCTGGCCAGCGACAGCCCGGCGGGCGGGCGGCTCGCCCTGGGCGAGCGCGTGCCGGTGGGCCTGGTCCCCGCCAAGATGACCCTGGTCCCGCTGCGGGACCGGGCCTGACCCGCACCGGATAGGCACAAGCCATGCAAACGCGGGTTCAACGTTTTTCGCTGCTGCTGCCGGTCATCGTGCTGGTGGGCGTGCTGGCCTGGGGCGTCGCCTCCATCGTCGGGCTGTCGCTGCAGGACCGCGCGGCGCTGCTGGCCGGCTTCTTCCAGCGCGCCGACTATGTGGACGCGCTGCTGCGCACCCACGCGCTGTCCATCGCCGCGACGCTGCTGTGCATCGCGCTGGGCTATCCGCTGGCCTGCTACATCCACCAGTACCAGGGCAACCGCAACCGGCTCATCGTGCTGGTCATCACGCCCTGGCTGGTCAGCATCGTCGTGCGCTCCTTCGGCTGGGTGGTGGTGCTGGGCCCGCGCGGCCTGCTCAACAGCCTGCTGATCGCCGTCGGCGCGACCGACGCGCCGCTGCGCATGATGTTCAATTCCACCGGCATCGTGGTCGGCCTGGTGCACCTGTTCCTGCCCTTCATGGTGCTGTCGGTGCTGGCGGTGCTGTCGCAGATCGACCGCGCCATGGGCGAGGCCGCGGCCAGCCTGGGCGCCGGACGCCTGGCCGCCTTCATGCGGGTGACGCTGCCGCTGTCCATGCCGGGCATCCTGTCGGGCGCCATGCTGGTGTACCTGAGCTGCATGGGATCGGTGGTCACGCCGCTGCTGCTGGGCGGGCTGAGCGAAAAAATGCTCGGCACCCAGATCTACGTCGAAATGTTCACCGCCTTCGACTTCCCCAAGTCGTCGTCGATGGCGGTGCTGCTGGTGGCCAGCTCGCTGGCGGTGGTGGTGCCGCTGCTCTGGTACGAACGCCGCGTCAGCCGCCGGCAATCGATCGCGAAGGTTTGACCATGCGCCAATCCAAACCCCTGCTCGCCGCCTTCTCCTGGCTGGTCCTGGCCTTCCTGGCGCTGCCCATCGTGGTGGTGGTGATCGCCTCCTTCAGCCCCACGGGCAATATGCGCGTCCCGCTGGAGCCCTTCAGCCTGAGCGGCTACCGGGCCTTCCTGTCGGACGGCAAGTGGTGGGAGGCGATCGCCGTCAGCGCCGCGCTGGGCGCCTGCGGCGCGCTGATCTCGACCATCGTCGCGACGCTGGCCGCGCTGGTCAACGCGCGCTACGACTACCCCGGCAAGGCGCTGCTGGAGGCCGGCATCCTGGCCCCGCTGGTCTTCCCGCACGCGGCGCTGGCGCTGGCGCTCTACGGCGTGGCATTGCAGATTGACCTGCTGGGCACGGTGTGGGGTGTGTTCCTGGCCCACCTGATCATTACGCTGCCCTTCGCCTACCGGCCGATCAGCGCGGCCATGCACAAGTTCGACCGGTCGATGGAAGAGGCCGCCATGAGCCTGGGTGCGGCCGGCCCCTACGTGTTCCGCCGCGTGACGGTGCCGGTGCTGCGGCCGGGCATCGTCACGGCGCTGCTGTTCTCTTTCATCATCTCCTTCGACGAGGCGACGGTGACCATGTTCCTGAAGGGACCGGAGTTCAACACCCTGCCGGTGCTGATCTTCGCCGAGGTGCAGGAGGGCAGCGCGTTGGCGGTGCCGGCCATTTCCACGGTGCTGATCGCGCTGACCTTCCTGTTCATCTGGCTGGTCGAGCGCACGGTGGGCCTGCAGGTATTCGTAGACAAGGATTGACCGCCGTCGGTCCGCGAGCCGGGAAGCGCTGGCGGCGCCGTCCCGGGTTTTGACAGCTTCCACATGGAGAGAATCGCCATGAATCGCAGAGAAACGCTGGGTTTGCTGGGCAGTATCGCGCTGGCCGGGTGCGCCGGGGGCCTGTCCGTGCCCGCCTTCGCCCGCGGCGGGGCGACGCTGCGCTTTTGCAGCAACGCGAGCGCCGTGTCCAAGGTATGGGGCACGGCCTACACGCCGGGCTACGCCGAGCAGACCGGCAACGAGGTGACCTTCGCCGACGTGCCCAATACCGCCGCGGCCATCATGAGCACGCGCGGGCGCGGCACCTACGACCTGGGCTACTTCACCTACATCGACGTGCTGACCCTGGCGAAGAACGACGCGCTGGAGACCTTCGACGAGACGGACTTCCCGCGGCTGAAGAACATCCCGCCGCGCTACCAGCTGCGCAACGCCGAGGGCAAGGTGATAGGCATAGGCGCCTACCAGGCCTGGTACGGCGTGGCCTACAACAAGTCGGCCGTGCAGGCCTCGGACTTCAAGTCCTGGAGCGACCTGGCCGACCCGAAGTGGAAGGGCAGGCTGGCGCTGAACCGCCCCATGTGGACGGCCGTCTACGACCTGAGCATCCTGGCGCACGCGCTGGGCGGCGACGAGGGCGACGTGACCCAGGCGGTGGAGCTGTTCCGCCGCATCGCCGCCAACGCGCTGACCTCGTATTCGTCGAACAGCCACATGGCCCAGCTGCTCACGCGCCAGGAAATCGTCGCCGGCCCGTACTACTCGCACCGCATCTTCAACCTGCGCCGCGAGGGGCAGACCGACCTGGACCTGGCCATCCCGCAGGAAGGCGCGCTGGCGCTGCCCTACGCCATCGCCGTGCCCAAGGGCACCAAGAACCGCGAGGCCGCGCGCGACTTCCTGCGCTACATCATGGAGCCCGAGCCCATGCTGAAGATGTCCGAGCTGGACCCGGTGATTTCCATGGACCCCACCATCAAGTTCTCCGCCCGGCAGGAGAAGGAGGTCGGCATGGACTACGAGACCCTGCTCAGCAAGATCTACATGCCTGACTGGGCGCTCATCGACCAGCACTGGAAGGAACGCACCGGCACCTGCGAAAAGATTTTCGCAGGCGTCTGACCGCCCGGGCGGCCCGCCGCCGCCCAGGCAACCCAACCCGTAGCGCACGCCAGCCCGTTCCGGTCCCCCGGAACGGAACGGGCCCGCTTGCGCCCGCGCAGCACCACCCAACCCTTATCCGAAGATCACGATGTCCACGCCCAGCCCGCAAACCGCCGAGAAGTACCGCGTCAGCTTCGACGTCGGCGGCACCTTCACCGACTTCACCCTGCTCGCCGAGAGCAGCGGCGCGCTGCACTATTTCAAGGTGCCTTCGACGCCGCACGATCCCTCCGTCGCCATCGGCGAAGGCATCGCCCACCTGCTGAAGGCCTTCGCCATCGCCCCGTCGGCCATGACGCACGTCGGCCACGGCACCACGGTGGCCACCAACATGGTCATCGAGCGGCGCGGCGCGGCCACGGCGCTGCTGACCACCAAGGGCTTTCGCGACGTGCTGGAGATCGGCCGCCAGACCCGGCCCAGCCTGTACGACTACAACCGCGTCAAGCCGCTGCCGCTGGTGGCGCGCGAACTGCGCCTGGAGATTCCCGAGCGCATCGACGCCTCGGGCGCGGTGGTCGAGCCGCTGGACGCGGTCGCGGTCGAGCAGGCCGTGCAGGCCATGCGCGAGGCGGGCGTGCAGTCGGTGGCGATCTGCTTCCTGCACAGCTACCGCAACGACGCGCACGAGCGCGAGGCCGCGGCCATCGTGCGCCGGCTGATGCCGGAGGCCTTCGTCAGCGTGTCGGCCGACATCCTGCCGGAATTCCGCGAATACGAGCGCATGTCCACCACGGCGCTGAACGTCTACGTCGGCCCGCGCATGGCGAGCTACATGGCCAACCTGCAGAAGTCGGTGCAGGCCATGGGCATCTCGGTCGAGCCGAGCACCGTGCATTCCAACGGCGGCCTGATGTCGGCGCAGTCGGTGTGCGAGGCGCCGGTGCGCACCTGCGTGTCCGGCCCGGCGGCGGGCGTGGTGGGCGCGGCCGAGCTGGGCCGCACCATAGGCATGAGGAACCTCATCACCTTCGACGTGGGCGGCACCAGCACCGACGTGTCGCTGATCCACGATTCGCGCCCGCTCTACACCCAGGGCCGCCTGGTGGCCGAGCACCCGGTCAAGACGCAGATGATAGACGTGCACGTCATCGGCGCGGGCGGCGGCAGCATCGGCCGGGTCGACGAGGGCGGGGCGCTCAAGGTCGGCCCGCAGAGCGCGGGTGCCGTGCCCGGCCCGGTGGCCTACGGCCGCGGCGGCACCGTGGCGACGCTGACCGACGCCCACGTCTGCCTGGGCCGCCTGGACCCGGTCTCGCTGCTCGACGGCCGCATGAAGATCTACGCCGCGGAGGCGCGCGAGGCGGTCATGGAACAGATCGCCAGGCCGCTCGGCCTGTCGCTGGAGGAGGCCGCCTACGGCATGCTGCGCATCGCCAACGCCAACATGGGCCGGGCCGTGCGCTCGGTGTCCACCGAGCGCGGCTACAACGTCAACGAGTTCGCCCTGTGCGCCTTCGGCGGCGCGGGCGGCCTGCACGCGGCCGAGCTGGCGCGCGACTGCGGGCTGTCGCGCATCCTGATCCCGCAGGAGCCGGGCACCATGTGCGCGCGCGGCATCCTGCTGTCGGACATCTCCATGGATTTCGTCAAGACGCAGATGAGCGTGGCCGACGAGGCCGCGTGGCCGCAGGTCGGCGAGGCCTTCGAGGCGCTGTCCGGGCAGGCCCGCCAGTGGCTGGCCAAGGAAGGCATAGAGCCCGCCCGGCAGCGCCTGCTCCAGCGCATCGAGGCGCGCTACCGCGGCCAGAATTTCGAGATCGTGGTCGATTTCGAGGACCGCGGCCTGCCGCCCCTGCAGGAGTTCCTGGCGCTGTTCAGCGCCGCCCACGTGCGCGAGTACGGCTACGACGCCGAGGCCCGCGCGGTGGAGGTGGTGAACTGCCGCATCCAGGCCGTGGGCACGGTGGCGCGCGCGCCGCTGGCCACTATCGAGGGCGGGCCCAGCCTGTCCGGCGCCCGGGCCGGCGAGCGCCCGGTCTATTTCGCCGAGACGGGCTGGACGCCGACCCCCGTCTACAAGCGCCACCTGCTGCCGGTCGAGCAGGACTTCACCGGCCCGGCCATCGTCGACGAGATGAGCTCGACCACCGTCATCCTGCCCGGCCAGCAAGTCCGGCTGGACCGTTTCGGAAACCTTTGCGTCAACGTCAAATCATGAGCAATCCCAACCTGAAGCCCGCGCCCGCGGCCGTGCGCGACGAGTTCGACCCCATCGCCATGGAGGTGTTCAGCAACCGCCTGCTGTCGATCACCGAGGAAATGGGCAACACGCTGATCCGCTCGTCCTTCTCCAGCAACATCAAGGAGCGCAAGGACTGCTCGGTGGCGCTGTTCGACGCCGCCGGCCGGCTGGTGGTGCAGGCCGCGCACATCCCCGTGCACCTGGGCTCGCTGTCGGGCGCGGTGGGCTCGGTGCTGGAGAACTACCGGCCCGAGGACCTGCACGAGGGCGACGCCTTCATCTCCAACGACGCCTACCTGGCCGGCGGCAGCCACGCGCCGGACATCACCATCGTCACGCCCATCTTCTGGGACGGGCGGCTGCGCTTCTTCGCGGCCAACATCGGCCACCACAGCGACATCGGCGGCGCCGTGCCGGGCTCGACTGCGCACGATCTGCGCACCGTCTGGGCCGAGGGCCTGCGCCTGCCGACCACGCGCATCATGTCGCGCGGCGGGATCAACGAGGAGCTGATCCACCTGATCGCCCACAACACGCGCGAGCCGGACAACCGCATCCACGACCTGCACGCGCAGATCGCCACCAACGAGCGCGGCGAGAAGCTGATGCACGAGCTGATCGCCGCCTCGTCGCTGGCCGAGGTCGAGCAGTCGGTGGCCGACATCATGCTCTACACCGAGCGGCGCCTGCGCGCGCGCCTGGCCCGGCTGCCGGACACCACCGGCACCTTCACCGAATACATGGACGACGACGGCCTGGGCGGCGACCCGGTGCCCATCACCGCCACCGTGCAGGTCAGGGGCGACCAGATCTTCGTCGACTTCGCCGGCACCGGGCCGCAGGCGCGCGGCGCCTTCAACGTGCCGCGCAACGCGCTGCTGGCCAGCGTCTACTTCGCGGTCAAGGCCATGCTGGACCCGGACCTGATGCCCAACAACGGCATGTTCGAGCCCATCACCGTGACCGCGCCCGAGGGCACCATCCTGAACCCGGCCTTCCCGGCGGCGGTGGGCGGGCGCGCCATGACCGCGCAGCACGTGGCCGGCGCCGTGGTCGGCGCGTTGTGCCAGCTGCTGCCGGCCGGGCAGGGCATGGCCTCGTGCAACGACGTGCTGCCGGCGATGGTGTTCTCCGGCCCGTCGCGCACGGGCAAGGGCACTTTCGTGTACCTGGAGACCATAGGCGGCGGCGCCGGCGGGCGCGCCTCGGGCGACGGCATGGACGGCGTGCAGGTGCACATCACCAACACGTCCAACCTGCCGGCCGAGGCGATGGAGATCGAATACCCGCTGATGGTCGAGGAATACGCCCTGGTGCAGGACAGCGGCGGGGCGGGCAAGTTCCGCGGCGGCATGGGCATCGCCCGGCAGATCCGCTCGCTGGACGACAGCCTGGTCTGCGCGGTGCGCTGCGACGGCGCGCGCTTCGGCGCGGCCGGCCTGCAGGGCGGCCTGGAAGGCCGGCCGGCGCGCGCCTTCCAGAACTACGGGCGGGCCGACGAGCAGCCGCTGCCGGCCAAGATTTCCGGCCTGCCGCTGAAGAAGGGCCAGTCGGTGCGCCTGGAAACCCCCGGCGGCGGCGGCCTGGGCGCGGTCGCCGAGCGGCCGGCCGAGCTGCTGGCGGCCGACCTGCGCGGCGGCAAGATCAGCCGCGCCCAGGCCCTGGCCGACTACGGCGCGGACCGGGTCGCCCGGGCCGAGCAGGCCGGCCGCGCCTGACATCCGCGCCTGACATTCCCTACGCGGTTCAACCTCATAGCTATCGTCGGAGAGAACGACATGAAGATCACTGGTGCGGAAATCTACATCGCCCGCATAGACGGGCGCCATCCGGTGCTGGTCAGGCTGCACACGGATGCGGGCGTGACCGGCCTGGGCGAGGCCGCGGTCGCCTACGGCGTGGGCGAGACCTCGGCGGCGGGCATGATCCAGGACCTGGTCAACCACCTGGTGCTGGGCCGCGACCCGTTCCGGATCGAGCAGCTGTACAGCGAAATGTACGACCATACCTTCTGGGCCAAGGGCGGCGGGGTGATGGTGTTCGCCGGCATCGCGGCGATCGAGCAGGCGCTGTGGGACATCAAGGGCAAGGCCCTGGGCGTGCCGGTCTACGAGCTGCTGGGCGGCAAGTGCCGCGACGAAGTGCGCGTCTATTCCAACGGCTGGTCCTTCCGCGCCAATACGGCCGACGAGTTCGCCAAGGCCGCCGAGCGCCCGCTCAAGGAAGGCTATACCGCGATCAAGATGTACCCGCTGGCCAACCCGGTCGCGCCCGACGACCCCTTCGGCCGCATCAGGCACGTGTCGCAGCGCCACGCCACGCGCGAGGCGCTGGACCTGGCGGTGGCGCGCGTGAAGGCGGTGCGCAAGGCCATCGGCCCGGACGTGGACCTGATGGTCGACCTGAGCGGCGAGCTGACCCCCGACGCCACCATCGGCCTGGTCGAGCGCATCCTGGAATGCGACCTGATGTTCGTCGAGGAGCCCGCCGACGCCTACGATCCCGTCGCCATCCGCCGGGTGCGCGAGGCGGTCAACGTGCCCATCGCCGCCGGCGAGCGCGTCTACACCCGCTACGGCTTCCGGCCGCTGCTGGAGCTGGGCGCGGTGGACGTGGTCCAGCCCGACATCGGCAACACCGGCGGCATCATGGAGACCAAGAAGATCGCCGCCATGGCCGAGGCCTACAACATGCGCATCCAGCCGCACGTGTGCGCCGGCCCGGTGCTGACCGCGGCCACGCTGCACCTGGACGCCACGCTGACCAACCTGCTGATCCAGGAGCTCTACCCCTACCGCGTGGCCGAGCACTTCGACCTGGTCGACGAGGCGCCCGAGCGCACGGTGCGCAACGGCTACATGCCCGTGTCCGACCGTCCCGGCCTGGGCGTGGAGCTGATCGAGGCCAACGTGCGCCCGCACCTGTGGGCCACCTGCGGCCAGGTCTGAGACGGGCGGGGTCTACGGCTGCCGGGACGGCGGCCGTGCCGGCGGCCCGGGCGGCCGCCGCGCCGCCCGCCGTTCCCGGCCGCCGCTTCCGGAGGCAGGCGCCATGCTGATCTACATCGAGAACGTGCCCGGCCGGGACCCGGCCTACAGGATATCCGCGGACGCAGTGCGCGCGGCGCTGGGCGAGGCCGCCCGGCATTGCGAACTGGTGGAATGCATGTCCGACGCGCCCGACCTGGCGGCGCTGGCGCGCGCGCGCTACTTCGTCGGCTCGCGGCTCGACACCGCGCGCATCCGCGAGCACGGCCGCGGCCTGCGCATGGTCCACTGCACCAGCGCCGGCGTGGAGGCCTACCTGCCGCTGGACTGGCTGCCGCCGCAGGCGGTGTTCACCAACAGCAGCGGCGTGCACGCCGACAAGGCCGGCGAGTTCGGCCTGCTGGCGCTGTTGATGCTCAACGACCGCATCCCGCTGCACGCCACCAGCCAGCGCGCGCACCGCTGGCACCGGGTGCTGAGCACGCCGGTGCGCGGCAAGACCGTGCTTATCTACGGCACGGGCGCGCTGGGCGGGGCGGTGGCCGAGCGTGCCGCCCTGATGGGCATGCAGGTGTGGGGCGTGCGCCGCAGCGGCAAGCCGCACCCCAGCCTGCACCGGGTGTTCACGCCCGACCAGTTCGAGCAGGCCCTGCCGCAGGCCGACTTCCTGCTGGCCGCCTGCCCGCTGACCGCGGCCACCCGCGGGGCGATAGGGGCGCGCCAGCTGGCGCTGCTGCCGGCGCACGCGGGCGTGGTCAACATGGCGCGCGCGGCCGTCATGGACTACGGCGCGCTGGCCGACCTGCTGGAGCAGGGCAGGCTGGGCGGCGCGGTGCTGGATGTGTTCGACCCGGAGCCGCTGCCGGCCGACGCGCGCTGGTGGGACGTGCCCAGGCTGATGGTGATCCCGCACGTGTCCTCGGACAACCCGGTGGACTACATCGAGCGCTGCCTGGCCATCTTCGCGCGCAACGTCGCCGCGGACCAGGCGGGCCGGCCGCTGGAGAACGTGGTGGACGCCAGCCTGGGCTACTAGCCCGCCGTCGCGCGGCGACTGCGCCGCGACGACGGGTGCGGCGCCGGGCGCGGCCGTAGCGGAGCCGCTTCGGGGAAGGCTTACTCCAGTCGCAGGTTGCGTTCGAACGCCTCCAGCCCGATGCGCACGTGGCGCAGGAAGTGCTGGGTGATGCGCGACATGGCCACCGCCGGCGGCAGGATCTGCAGGGTCTCGAATTCCACCGCCGGCTCGAACCTGCGCCGGATCAGCCGCGCCGGGTCGGTGTCGGCCAGCGCCAGCGGGTTGACCAGGCCGATGCCCGCGCCCTGCTGCGCCAGCATGCAGACCGTGGCCGCGTAGGGCGTCTCGATCACGACGTCCAGCTCCACCTTGGCCTGGCGCGCCAGGTCGTCCAGGGCGAGCCGGGTGGGGTGGGTGGCGTTCAGGGCGATGAAGGGCTGGCCGGCCAGGTCGGCCACGCGGATCGTCTTGCGCCGCGCCAGCGGGTGGGAGGGCGCCATCACGCACCAGCCCGCGCCGCGCGCCAGGCGCGTGGCGTTGACTTCGCGCCGGTCGATGTCGTTGGAGACGAAGCCCACGTCCAGGCGGCCGGTCACCACCATGTCGCGCACCATTTCCGAAGGCAGCATCTGCAGCGAGATGCGGATGCCCGGGAAGGCCCGGCGGAACTGCGCGATCACGCCGGGCAGCAGCACCCAACCCAGCAGCGGCATGCAGCCCACGTGCAGGTGGCCGCTGTCGAAGCGGCGCAGGCTGGCGGCGGTGCGCTCCAGTTTTTCCAGCCCCACGTAGGAGCGCTCGACCTCGGCGTACAGGATGCGCGCCTCCGGCGTGGGCCAGAGCCGGCCTCGCTGGCGCTCGAACAGCTTGAACTGCAGGGAATGCTCCAGCGCCGCGATCAGCTGGCTGACGGCGGACTGCGAGCTGTGCAGCAGCTGCGCCGCGCGGGTCACGCTGTTGGCGCTCATGACCGCCCGGAAGGCTTCGATCTGGCGGAAATTCATGGGGGCGCAAGCCATTAGATTGAGTAATGGATCGATATTAAATGCTTATTCAACTTGATGCCTTGCAGACCTTAGACTTTTCCCCGTCGACATCCTGCAACGAAAGAACCCTAGCCATGCCCAAGACCCTGCACCGGCTGCCGGCGGCCCTGTCGCCGGAGGTGGCCGTGTGGATAGACGGCCATCCCGCGCCGGCGCGCGCCGGCGACACCGTGCTGACGGCCGTGCTGGAGCACCGCGCCGCCCTGCAGCGCGACGAACTGAGCGCCAGGCCGCGCGCCGGCTTCTGCCTGATGGGCGCCTGCCAGGACTGCTGGGTGCGCCTGCACGGCGTGCAGCGCGTGCGCGCCTGTTCGACCCTGGTCGCGCCCGGCATGCGCATCGACACTTCGCTGGCGCAGGGGACACCGGCATGAATCCCCAGGCGAAGGAAACACGCGTGGTCATCGTCGGCGCGGGCCCGGCCGGCGTCCGGGCGGCCCAGGCGCTGGTCCAGGCCGGCCTGCGGCCGGTGGTGATCGACGAGGGCAACGCCGCCGGCGGGCAGATCTACCGCCAGCCGCCCGAGGCGCGCCGGCGCCCGGCGCGCGCGCTGTACGGCTTCGAGTGGAAGAAGGCACAGGCTGTGCACCAGGCCTGGCAGGCGCTGCAGGGCTCGGTCCAGGCGCACACCCGCACGCTGGCCTGGAACTGCTACCGCGGCGTGCTGGACCTGCATCATCCCGAGCAGGGCTACGGCCGCCAGCCCTACGACCGCCTGATCCTGGCCACCGG
>Ga0182746_1000564_pt1 | contig 47451 bp, 40 predicted proteins | sample eDN3rd30CBELigOP_FD_128881 | JGI IMG/M metagenome (GOLD analysis project Ga0182746, IMG submission 128881) | Enriched Organic Plus compost microbial communities from Emeryville, California, USA - eDNA 3rd pass 30_C BE-Lig OP (version 2) (version 2) ...
AACATTCCCGCCAAGCGCAATCGCAGGCAGGGCTTTGTGTTCAGCACCTTCCTCTACCGATATCGCAACCTGATCGAACGCTTCTGCGGAAAACTCAAACACGCCAGAGGCTCGGCCACCCGATACGACAAGCGAGCCGACAACTTCCTCGCCGCCATCAAGCTCTTCTCAGCACGCCTCTGGATCAACGCTTATGAGTCCACGGCCTAAAGCTGCTGCTCGCCAGTGCGCTGCTGATCGCGCTCAACTGGCTCGTCTATATCTACGCGATCTTCACGGATCATGTGCTTGCCGCGAGCCTTGGCTATTATCTGAACCCGCTCGTCAATGTGATGCTCGGCATGCTCGTCCTCGGCGAGCGACTGAGCAGGCTCCAGATGCTCGCGGTGGCGATCGCGGGCTTGGGGGTGGCCATCCTCCTCGGAGGGGCGCTCGATACGCTGTGGATCAGCCTGACGCTCGCCACGACCTTTGGTCTTTATGGGCTGATCCGCAAGATCGCACCGGTCGGCTCACTCCCCGGCCTTGCGATTGAAACGACACTTCTGCTGCCGCTCGCGGCCGCTGCCGCGCTCTATTACATCTGGATCGGCGACGGTGCCGGTTTCGGGAGTGATACAGGGATCAGCTGGCTGCTTTCAGCCGGCGGCGTCGTCACGGCCGTGCCGCTCCTCCTTTTCGCCACCGCCGCGCGGCGGATGAGCTATGCAACGCTCGGCTTCGTCCAGTTTCTCGCCCCCACGATCCAGTTCCTGCTGAGCCTTTTCGCCTTTGGCGAGCCGCTGAAGCCCGCCCAGTTTCTTTGCTTCCTGCTCATCTGGACGAGCGTCGCGGTGTTCAGCTTCGACATCTGGCGCAAGCTCCGCGCCGAACGAGCGATGGGCGCGGCCTGAACCTTCAGGCGTCTTGCCGGGCGAGGCGCCACGCTAGCGTCTCGCCGGCGTGGAAGGGCACGACGTCACCGATCCGCTCTGGAACGACGGCCGCGCCGCGCTCGAGCGTAATGCGGCCGTCGTTGAGCGGGAGGCCGTAGAAGCGCGGGCCATGCTCGCTGGCAAATCCCTCGAAATGGGCGAGCGCCCCGTCTTCGTCGAAGGCCTGGACATAGCTTTCGAGCGCATAGGGCGCATTGAAGATCCCTGCGCAGCCGCACGCGGCTTCCTTGGTGTGGACCGCGTGCGGCGCGCTATCGGTGCCGAGAAAGAATTTGGGCGACCCCGAGGTTGCGGCGGCGCGGACCGCGAGGCGGTGATGCTCGCGTTTGGCGACGGGCAGACAATAGGCGTGCGGCCGGATGCCGCCGACGAGCATCGCATTGCGGTTGATATGAAGATGCTGCGGGGTGATGGTTGCGGCGATGGTCGCCGGCGCGTCGGCGACGAACTGCGCCGCCTCTGCCGTGGTAATATGTTCAAGGACGATCTTGAGCGCGGGCAGCGCCTTCGCCAGGGGCGCGAGGGTTCGCTCGATGAACACGGCCTCGCGATCGAAAATATCGACCTCGGCGTCGGTGACCTCGCCGTGGACGAGCAAGGGCATGCCGACCGCCTGCATCCGCTCGAGAACCGGCATGATGTTCGCGATATCGGTGACGCCGTGCGCGCTTCCCGTGGTAGCATGCGCGGGATAGAGCTTTGCTGCCGTAAAGACACCCTCGTCATGGCCGCGCGCCAATTCGTCCGCGTCGCTCCTATCGGTGAGATAGGCGACGATGAGCGGGGTGAAATCGAGCTCGGCGGGGACCGCCGAACGGATTCGATCCCGGTAGGCAATGCCCTCGGCGACCGTCGTCACCGGCGGCGTGAGGTTCGGCATCACGATCGCGCGCGCGAACTGGCGCGCGGTATAGGGCGCGACATGCGCCAGCATCGCGCCGTCGCGCAGATGGACGTGCCAGTCGTCGGGGCGGCGGATGGTGAGGCGGTCGGTCATAAGGAGGCCTTGGGCAGATCGTGACTTGGCTTTGGCTCGCGCGTCCCTAGATTATCGGAATGGCCAATACCACCCTCAACGATCGCGCCCTCATCCGCCTTTCGGGCGATGATGTCCAAGGCTTCCTCCAGGGACTTGTCACCAACGATGTCGCGGGAAATTTGCCGGTCTGGGCGGCGCTCCTGACGCCGCAGGGGAAGGTGCTTTTCGACTTCCTCGTCTGGGGCGATGAAGATGATCTGCTACTCGATTGCGAGCGCGATGCGGCCGATGAGCTTAGCAAGCGCCTGACCATCTACCGCCTCCGCCGCGCGATCAGCATTGTGCGCGAGGAGGAGCTTGCGGCGCATTGGGCACCGCTTGGCGACGTCGGCGTCCCCGACCCGAGGCTCCCCGCGCTCGGCCAGCGCTGGCTCGCGCCGCGGGTCGCGGGCGAGGGGAGCGCTGACGCCGATTGGCGCGCGCACCGGCTGTCGCTTGGCGTCACCGAAGGGCGCGCCGAACTCGGCGATGGCACAACGCTCTGGCTCGAATGCAATGCCGCTGAGCTCAATGGCGTCAGCTTCACCAAGGGCTGCTATGTCGGGCAGGAAAATACCGCGCGCATGAACTGGCGGCAGAAGGTCAACCGGCGTCTGGTCGTGGTGCCGCTCGCCGCGGCGGAGCCCGCGCGGCAGATCATCGCCTATCCCGATCTCGGCTGGTCGGTCGAGCATCGCCGCATCGAGACGATTGATCCCGCGAAGGCGCCGGAATGGCTCCGCGCAGGGCTCGCTGCGCCGGCTTCGTGACGCACGCGCCCCGGCATGATATCATGCTGGCCATGCGCGCTCTTCTGGTCTCCTCGGCGCTCCTCGCCGCTTACGCCGCACTTCCCGCCAAGGCGCAGGATTGCACGGCCCCCACTCCGCAGGCCGAAGTGGGAGCGCCGCTGGTGCCGATAGAACCCGGGCCCGCCACCGCGCCTGCGAAGCTTGCGCCGCTCGCCGCGGACTCGACCTGGCTGCCTCGCTTCGCGGCCGCGGCGGACGAGCTTTTTCCCGCGCTTCGCTCACGCGAGCCCGCGCGCTGGGAGCCGCTTCTCGGCGGACGCTGGCTGGGGGCTGCAAAGCGCGAGGCTGTCGCGGCGCTGCTTGCCGACCGCTGCGCTGCTTTCGCGCCGCTGTTCGCGGCCACTGGGCCTATCGAGCGCAGGATTTTCGGCTGGAGCGTCCCCTCAAGCTACAGCGCCGCCGACCGCGCCCAGATCGATGCGAGGCCCGAGGCCGAGGCGCTGGTCTGCTGGTCGGCGGGGGAGGGCGGGGCGCAGCTCTGGCCGGAAACCGCAGCCGAGGCGGACAATAGCGCGGGGCGGCCCTATGCCTGCGCGCGCATCACCTATTCGCTGCGCGGCGGGGTGCCGAGCTGGCGGGCGTTTGTCGAGCGCGGCTGATCCCAATCCATCTTAACTCTTCTCCAACGCGCCGCGTGCGAAAGGCAGCCTATGTTGGGGCGATTTATCGGTCTCGCCGCGGGGATCGCGGCCGTGTCGGTCGGCGTGGCGGGGATTGCCAGCCGATCGGCTCCTGATCGCGTGCCATCCGCGTCGGAGGCGGGCGGCGACAATGGCAATTGGACGACCGAAAGCCGCAAGCGCGGTGGCTGGGCTGCGGCCCCTCCGCGGGAAAGCGCAGGCGAGGTCCAGCTCAGCCGCGCCGGGGATTCGCATTTTTATGCCGATGCCGAGATCAACGGCCGTCCGGTGCGAATGATGGTCGACAGCGGGGCTTCTATCGTTGCGCTCACGAGGGCCGACGCCGAGGCGGTCGGAATCGATGTCGATCGATTGCCCGTTTCCGGGACCGCCCGCACCGCGGGGGGCGAAGTGCCGATGCGCACGCTCTTGCTCACAAGCGTCGAGGTTGGCAGCATCGAGGTGCGCGGGGTGCCGGCTGCGGTCGTCGATGCCGATATGGGCGTGTCGCTCCTTGGGCAAAGCTATCTTGCGAAACTCGGCGCCGTCACGATCGAGGGCGACACGATGACCTTGCGGTGAGGGATGGCCGGCCTGCCGTTCGTCAGGCGGGCCAGGTCAGCAGGGCGCGGGCGTCCTCATCGAGTTCGATCGATGCTGGGTCGGTGAGCAAAATGGCCTCGCCGAGCGTGAACGCCTCGCCTTCCGCCCGGCATCCCGGCGAAAGGGGCACGAAGGTGGCCTCGCCCGAGATGCGCCCGATCATTTCCGGATCGAATGGCCCGGCGAGGTGGGCGAGGTGAAAATAAGGACCTTCGACCAGCATCCGGCTCGCCTGCGGGTCGACCAGGGTATCGCGCGGGTCGTGAACCGGGCCCGGCGTCGCGACCCTTAGCCCTTCGTCGAGATGCAAATCCCGCGGGCGACCATAATCATAGAGACGATAGGTGCAGTCGACATTCTGCTGGACCTCGACGACCATCAGCCCGCCGCCGATCGCGTGGATTGTGCCCGCGCGGTTGTAGACGAAATCATTGGGTTTCGACGCGCGCCAGTCGATCATGCCGGTGATGCTGCCGTCGAGCGCCGCGGCACGCAGCGCCTCGCGCGTCGTCTCCGCGGTCAGCCCGACGCCGAGCTCGGCCTCGGGATCGGCGGAGAGTATCAGCCAGCATTCTTCCTTGCCGCGCGGATAGCCCGCTGCGCGCGCGGCCTCGTCATTGGGGTGAACCTGGATCGACAGCCGTTCGGAGGTGAAAAGAAATTTGACGAGGATCGGCGCCTCGTCCCCTGAAGGATGGGCGAACCAGATTTCGCCGATCCGCCGGCCTCCAAAGTCACCGAAGGTGGGCGGGATGTCTGTGCGGCCCCAGGGCTTTTCGACGATGATTGTTTCGAGGCGCGTCAACATGGGGCCAAGATCGGATGCGGGCCCCGGTAGGTCAAGCCCTATGGGTCGAGCCGCCCGATGAAAGGGCGAACGGGAAGAGAAGGCGCTTCCTGATGCGATCTCAACCATCAGAGGCGTCAACGAAGGCGTTGCCGGCTACTTGGATACGGCCAAAGGAAGTTTTCTCCGCTCGGGTAGCAGCCGGGCGTTCTCTATCGGGCGAAATGCGGGTCAGTCGCACCGGTGAGCTTGAGAACCAACTCGCCCGGCCAAGGGGGATAAATTCTCGGGGGGCACCCTGGCTTCGACCTCACTGACGGGGATCTGCTGCCCGGTCATATTAAAATTCTCTTTGTGCTGGGCCTCACTGCAACGCTCTCGCATGTCCCGCGTATATTGCCACGGCCGACTGGGGGAGGTAGGGGCGGGTTTCGCTCACAAGGCCCTGTTTTCGGCCAGATGTCTCATGGAATTACGGTAGATCGGTCAGATTGATCATGTTTTGGAAGCGCAAAAGCAAGCCTGCTCAACCAGCGCGCAGCGGCTTTTCGATCCCCGAAGGGCAGCGCGTCTATGCGATCGGTGACATACACGGCCGCTACGATCTCTTCGCAGAAATTCTCGATTTGATCCGCGCCGATAATGCCACGCGCGGCCCGGCGCAGGTGACAATCATTCTCCTCGGCGACCTTATCGATCGCGGGCCGCAATCGGCTGAGGTAGTCGAGCGCGCGATGCGGCTACGCGAGGAATTTCCCGATACAAGGTTGCTTATCGGCAACCACGAGGAGTGTTTCCTTGCGGCGTTGACTGGTGACGCCCGGCGTCTGCGCTATTTCATGCGGATCGGCGGCGACGCCACCGTAGCCAGCTATTGGGGCGATGAGGATAGCCTTGCCGAAGCGAGTTTCGAAGAGGTTGCCGAACGGTTGCCGCAGCTTGTGCCGGACGAGCATGTCGCATTTCTGGGAACGGGTGAAGACGTTATCGAGATTGGGGATTATGCCTTTGTTCATGCGGGCATCCGTCCCGGGGTGCCTCTCGAAAAACAATCACTCTCTGACCTGCGCTGGATTCGCGATGACTTTCTCGACAATCTGGCCGATCATGGAAAGATGATCGTTCACGGCCACAGCATCACAGCAGAGCCTGATGAGCAAGCAAATCGCATCGGAGTCGACCTCGGCGCCTTTCGCAGCGGGACGCTCGCGGCGGTTGGGCTCGAGAACGACATGCGTTGGTTTCTCTTCGCGCGTGAGAATCTGACGCGTGCCGCGGCATGACGCGAACGAGCTGGACGACGGCGGGGCCAGTCAGCCCAATCTCACCGTCGCTTTTGTGCAATCCGCCTTATCGCGCTTGTCACCCCGGAATCGAGCGTCTAAGTCCCGCGCAATGGCTGCCAAGCCCGCATTATTGAAGACAAGAAAAGCGGATTATGAATAAACAAGCGGTTGCAGCTCCTATGTCAAGACCGGCTTTTGGTGCGACTTTACCGGCCTCAATTCCTATACTTTTCCTGATCTTTACATTCCTTGTGGGTGGGGGATCCCGTTCAGATATTGCTTCCCTGCCTTTTCTGCGAGCTATAGCCGTTTTGGCTGCATTTTGGGCGGCCACGCGTTTAACAGCAGATGACTGGAGGCGCATCCGCGCGCCTCTCGTTCTGCTCGTGTTGCTGACGGTGTGGATTGCGCTTCAACTCGTGCCGCTTCCGCCAGCCCTTTGGCACTCCCTTCCGGGGCGGGAAGCCATTATTTCTATCGATCGCCTTTTAGGTCAGCCAGATATTTGGCGGCCCATTTCGATGACTCCATCACTGACGATGAACAGTCTCTTAGGGATGACCGTTCCGGCCGCTGCGTTGTTGTTAGCTGCGGGAGTGGAAACCAATGATTATCCACCTCTGATGCTCGCCATCATCGCCATGGCCTGCTTCGGAGCAGCTTTAGGCATGGTCCAGATCTTGGGGGGCGGCTCCAGTCCAGCCTATTTGTACCGCATTACCAATACGGACTCAATGGTCGGACTTTTTGCAAACCGCAACCATCACGCGGTTTTTCTGGCGTGCGTAATTCCAATCGCTGCAATGCTCCTGCGGGATGAGTTGCAGCGGAGACGCCAACGCAAGCCTGTGCAGGGCGGTTTGGTCTTGGCCATTATGCTCCTAACCGTGATGACAGTTCTGATTGGATCGCGAGCGGGCTTCGCGGCCGGCGTGGTCGCTTTCGCCTTTGCTTATGCCATCGTCCTCACTGCTTGGCGGACAGCGTATGTAGAGAGGGGTCTATCGGTCAAAGCCCCGAGTAGCAGAATATCCGTCTGGCGCTGGCTTACCTATTCGCCTCCCGTACTCCTAGCAGCACTGCTCGGAACCGCCCTGTGGTTCTCAAGCCGGACGACGAGCATAACCCGCGTAATTGGAAACGATGTTGGGGATGATCTTCGGGTAAAGGCTTGGCCGACGGTGCAATCGATGATCGAGACCTATTGGAATTTCGGCAGTGGGTTTGGGTCATTTCCTGAGGTTTATAAGATGTTTGAACCCGACCATCTGCTGCATCCGTCCTACTTTAACCGCGCACACAATGATTGGGCGGAACTTGTTATGACAGGCGGCCTGCCGGCCACAGTGATTCTGGTGGCCGCAGTCGCGTGGATTGTCCGATCCTTTTTTGCCCGCGGTGCCCGCAACCTCCTCAAGGGATATCGTGGCGATGTGCGTTTACCGTTTGCGCTTTCAATCGCTATCTTGTCCGCTGCGAGCATCGTTGATTATCCGCTACGCGTCCCTTCAATTCAGGCATTTGCAGTCATGTTAATTGTGTTTCTGTGCTGCCCCAGGGCGCCGCGGGTGGAGCGGAATTGAAGAGCGGGTTTAAACATTGCAGCCTATTCCGTTGTGACTATAGCGTGATCTCACCGCCTCTAATATCGAGTTTTGTATGAAACACCTTGTCTCCTGCACGTTGATATCTCTCATGCTGCTCACAGGGTGTGCCCGTAGCATCCCTCCAGTGGCAAGCGTCCCAAATGGTCCGATAACCCTGCTCGCTTCGCTGCCTGAGCCAGAGTCAAGCGACGTCGTCCGTTCGACGCGTCCAGCGTATTTCGGCCCCTTTAGTGAGCTGCGCGTCGAAGTTTTTGGGGTTCCAGATATGCAGCGCGACATCATGACCGATGGGGAAGGGAATTTCTCGTTCCCATTCGTCGGTGTGGTCGCGGCGGCGGGTAGGTCGCCCGACGACGTTGCAAATGAGATCCGCAGTAAACTTGAACGGCGCTACGTCAAGAATCCGCAAGTGACGGTCAACTTCAAATCTTCGAATAATCCACTTGCAGTTCAGTCATTGTCCGTGACCGTCGACGGTCAGGTCAATCGCGCTGGGGCCTACCCGGTCGTCGGTCGTGTGACTCTTATGCGCGCAGTCGCGCTTGCAGGGGGGCTCAACGAGTTCGCAAAATTAGATGACGTAGTCGTGTTTCGTGAGGTTGGTGGAAAAGAGTATGTCGCGATTTACAATCTGGAAGGGATCCGCCGCGGCAACTACCCCGATCCCGAAATCTTTCCAAATGACGTCGTCGTTGTTGGTGACTCGCCATCCCGGCGACGCTTCAAGGATATCCTTCAGGCTATGCCGGCTATTATTTCACCGCTAATTCTTATCGCGCGGGAATTGTAGGATTTTATGGATCGCATGAATACACAGCTAGGTTCCGGTGGCGATCTTTCGTTGCAGGCAGTGCCAAAATCCTATCCCGATCGCATGGGTAGTGACGTTGACGAGGCCTCGGCTGCGGCCATCATCGAGAAAGCTTGGGCCGCGGTAATCGCGCATCGCAATCTGGCCGCCGGTGTTATCATCGGCAGTTTCTTGCTCGGGTTGCTGGTGACGTTCCTGACCACCCCGGAATATACCTCGACGACCCGGATCGAGATATTGCCCGATGCTCCCGTCGCAACATCTGTTGAGGGGCAACGAGACAGGGCCCTGGTCAACGAAATTTCGTTCTATAACACTCAGTATGCGTTGCTGAAGTCCGAAGCTCTGGCGGAGCGCGCAGTCCGGGCAGGCAATCTGACTGCGGACAAGGAATTCCTTGCCACGTTTAAATTGGATGAATCAGACGCTTCGAGGACGAGTGCTGAACGTCGCAACCTTTCAGAAAAGGCTGCGCGGTTGCTGCTCGGTCGTTTAACAGTCTCACCACAACGCAATTCAAGCCTCGTGGATGTTAGCTTTACCACGCCGTCACCAGCTCTGTCTGCGAAACTCGCCAACCTTTGGGGACAACAATTTTTGCAGGCAAGCATCGACCGCCGCTTTGCCGCGACATCTGACGCTAGAAAATACCTGGAAGCGCGATTGGAAACGCTACGCCAGAATCTTGGTACCTCAGAACGCGCTCTAATCAACTATGCGACGAGCAAGGGTATCGTTTCGATAGCATCCCGCACAGACGCGAAGGGGGCGACCCAGACCGAAACACTCGTGGCGTCCGATATCGCCGGGATTAGTGAAGCGCTGACAAAAGCGAGGGAAGCTCGGATCGCGGCCCAGTCAGAGCTGAACAACACGATGACCGGAAGTGCTGCAACCAACGCGCCTACGATCGGCGCATTGCGGCAAAAGCGAGCCGAACTAACGGCTGAACTGTCAAACTTGCTTACGATCTTTGGCGACGACTATCCGCAGGTCGTCGCGCTTCGGGCACAAATAAGTGCGATCGATCGCAGTTTAGAGGCTGAGATCGCACGTTCGTCCCAGGGCAATCGGGAAGCATTCAACGCTGCGAAGAGGCGGGAACGCGAATTGCAAGCCGAACTGGATGCGCTAACTGAAAAATATAACACTCAACAACGTGACTCCATTCAACTTGCGATCTTGCAGCGCGAAGTTGATTCTAATCGCCAGCTATATGAGGGCTTGCTTCAGCGATATAAGGAAATCGGAGTTTCTGGTGTAGGGACTAATAATATTTCGGTGGTGGATCGCGCAAAAGTGGCGAGATCGCCGTCTAGCCCTAACTTGATGGTAAACACGGCCTTGGCGCTGGTGTTCGGGATCGGCCTCGCGGCAGGCTTAGTTTTCTTGCTCGAGAAAATGGATAGCTCGATAAGAGATCCCCAGATTGTCAGCAGCCGCTTTGGTGTTCCGCTCCTTGGTATTATTCCCGAGATTTTCGACCAAAAGGTTTCGGATGCCATTCTTGATAAAAAGTCTCCCATTTTTGAGTCCTATTTCTCATTAATGACGAATTTGGGCTTTGCTACGAGTCACGGTTTGCCGCGGTCGATAATGCTAACTTCGTCGCAACCCCGCGAAGGAAAGAGTAACTCTTCCTTGTGCCTCGCAACTGTCTTGGCGGCGACTGGGAAGAAGGTCGTTTTGGTGGACGCAGATGTTCGTAACCCTTCGCTCAACCGCTATCTCGACATCGCTAATAACCGTGGCCTCAGCCACTATTTGTCGGGAGACGATAATATCGAAGGCATGATTGAGACATTACCAGCTTATGGCTTTTCGATCATGACTGCAGGTAAGACTCCACCTAACGCTGCTGAACTTCTGCGCAGCGAGCGTTTGGGTGTGCTCTTCTCCCGTTTGTTGGAGCAGTTTGATCACGTGTTGGTTGATACTCCGCCGCTGCTCGGGCTTGCCGATGCGCCGCTAATCGCCCGTCGCGTGGAAGGCGTCCTGTTTACGATAGAGGCAAATTCGACAAAAAGTCGCGTAATTGGCACCGCTCTAACGCGACTTCGCATGTCGGGCGCGAAATTGTTCGGTGCAATTGTCACCAAGGTTGGCGCGAAAAATCAGCTTTACGGCTACGGCTACGGCTACGGCTACGGCTATAGCTATGGGAGCGCCGACGAAAAGCAGTGATCCTGGGCTAACGCGGAGCTGAACATGAAAATAATAAATGTTATGGGCTGGCTCGGCGCGTTGATGGTTGCCAGTGTTGTGGCACTTTCGAGCTATTCAATCGTCAACGAGGTAAAGGCGCCTGCCCGGACCTTGGTCTTGGGATTCCCGCCCACAGCGAGCGCGAGTGGAAACGCTGCCGCGCTCTCGTGGGCGAGTAGGTCAGGACAGCGGGGGCAGGCGCCGGTCAGCGAGGTTGAAGAGCGACTGGCGCTACGCTCTTACCGCGTCGAACCTTTGTCCGTCCGGGCCATCTCAATTCTTGCACTCCGAATGACCGACCCAGGTGAAGCGAAGAAGCGCCAAGCACTTCTGGAAAATGCCGGCCGAATTAGTCGTCGCGACGGGCTGATAGGACAGGAGCTAATTAAATCCGCGGCACTACGTGGGGATAGCCGGAATTTCTTCCGATGGCTCTCGCGATCGGTCCTCGTTCATGAGCAGGTGCGTCAAGCATATCTGGCCGCTATGGCCGATGCGACGGCGCGAAAAGGGGCGGTTGAGGCGTTGACGCCGGTCCTCGGAAGATCACCACAGTGGGCGCCAACCTACTGGCGGATGGTATCGCAACGGAGCGGGAGTTTAGTCAACGCTGCGGAACTGCGGATTGCGTTGACTCGAAACCCTTGGAACCAGAAGGGTATTATGCCGACGGACAGCGCACTTAGCTTCGGGTTGGTTAACTTAAGGGAGTTTGTCCTGGCACAGAAGCTGGCAGTTCACCTTGACCCGTCTGCCGTCCCATCGCCGCAGTCAGCCAACCTGTTGAAAAATTCTGATTTTTCCCGGTATCCCTTGCTGCCGCCGTTTGATTGGGAGCTGGCCTCTTCGGGCAGTCTTGGTGCGTCGATCGATACGAAAAATAAGAGCCTTCTCGTGTCAGCAATCGGCGGTGCGCGTGGAAGTGCCGCTAGACAGGTCGTCCGCCTGCCCGCTGGAAATTATCAATTGGGTTGGCAGCTCTCAAGCCAAGAAAGCCTTGCGCCGCAAGCACTGCACATGGAGATTCACTGTGCCGAGAAAAATGTCAGCGGCGCTCCGATTCCGCCCATCCCGCTCAATTCTGGGAAGCGACGCGTCAGCGTGACGCTCGGGAGTAGCGCCTGTCAATGGTATTGGGTGTCGATTATGGTGGCCTTGGCAGATGAGTCCCCTGGGATCGATGTATATCTTCGCGAGCTGTCGCTGACCCCTGAGGCAACGGGGGCGGACTCCGCCGCTTAGCTGAAACATCGTAACTACAATCGACTACGAAGTTCCGCGAGCTCGTATTGTACCGATAACTGTGAAGTCGATAGGGCCGATCGTTGATTTGGAAAGAAGAAGTACATTGGTAGATGCAAATGAGATGAGAGATCATAAGCGGTGTCGGGTGCTGATTACGGGTACGGCGGGTTTTATAGGATTTCACCTCGCCCGCATGCTCCTTGCCGAAGGGTTTGTTGTTCATGGCTATGACGGCTTGACGGATTATTACGATGTCAACCTCAAGCGTCGCCGGCACCAAACGCTAATGCAGGATGCAAGCTTTGCGGCAACTGAAGCGATGTTGGAGGATTGCGAGCGATTATGGGATGTGACGGAGGCCTTCGCGCCCGATGTCATTGTTCATCTCGCAGCTCAAGCAGGAGTACGGTACAGCCTGGAAGAACCGCGCGCCTACATCGACAGCAATGTTGTTGGTACATTCAACGTCATGGAAGCCGCCCGGAGGCAGAATGTCTCACATCTGTTAATGGCATCAACCTCATCGGTTTATGGTGCAAATGAAGATATGCCTTTTAACGAACTCGAAAAGGCAGACACTCCACTCACCATTTATGCTGCCACCAAAAAAGCGAATGAAGCCATGGCGCATAGCTATGCGCATCTTTGGAATATCCCGACCACAATGTTTCGCTTCTTTACAGTCTACGGAGAATGGGGGCGACCAGATCTAGCGTTGTTCAAATTCGTTGACGCCATTATCGATGGCCGGCCCATAGACATTTATAATCGCGGGGAAATGTACAGAGATTTCACTTACGTCGAAGACCTTGTCCGCGCGATCCGACTTCTAATTGACGTGCCGCCAGTCCGGCCGGAGAGTAAGTTCGACATAGCTGAAGGCGACAGTCTATCCCCTGTTGCGCCATACCGCATCGTCAATATCGGGAACAGCGACAAGGTTAGCCTCCTCGCATTCATCGATGCCATCGAGGCAGAGCTCGGAATGCAAGCCGTACGCAATTATATGCCTATGCAAGTAGGGGATGTTCCAGCTACTTGGGCGGACGCCTCGTTGCTGCAACGGTTGACCGGATTTCGGCCCCAGACTGATGTCCGTGTTGGTATAGCGAAATTCGTAGCTTGGTTTCGCGACTATTATCGAAAGTAAGATCTCATGACAGAAACTTCCCAGTGGGATAGCGCGACGATCGCCGTGATTGGTCTCGGCTACGTAGGCCTGCCGCTTGCGATTGAGTTCGGCAAGACACGCAACGTGATTGGCTTTGACATTGATGATGAACGAATCGCCGAGCTGCGTAATGGGTCTGACCGAACGCTGGAAGCGTCCTCGGAGGAACTGGCCGAGGCCGAGCACTTGCGCTTTTCCAGCCGCGTAGAGGATTTGAAGGAAGCAGGCATCTATATCGTGACGGTGCCTACTCCCATTGACGAGCACAAGCGACCCGACCTTTCGCCGCTGCTTCGAGCCTCCGAAACAGTGGGATCGGTGCTCAAGAATGGTGACGTCGTTATTTACGAGAGCACGGTTTATCCGGGGGCGACCGAAGAAGACTGCGTGCCGGTGCTTGAGCGCGCATCCGGGTTGGTATTCAACCGCGACTTCTTTTGTGGCTACAGTCCCGAACGCATCAACCCGGGGGATAAGCAGCACCGTCTTCCAAGCATCGTAAAAGTTACGAGTGGATCAACGCCGGAGGTCGCAACAGCGGTCAACGCACTTTACGCTTCAATTATTACTGCAGGGACGTTTCTAGCGGAAAGCATAAAAGTGGCAGAGGCTGCGAAGGTCATCGAGAACACCCAGAGAGATTTAAACATCGCGCTGGTTAATGAATTGGCTATTATCTTCAATCGAATGGGGATTGACACTGAAGCGGTCTTGGAGGCCGCAGGTACAAAATGGAATTTTCTTTCATTTCGGCCTGGTCTTGTCGGGGGGCACTGCATCGGTGTCGATCCATATTATCTAACTCATAAGGCCCAAGTCGTCGGCTATTATCCGGAGATTATCTTGGCGGGGCGCCGCTTAAATGACGGGATGGGCTCCTATGTTGTGAGTCAGTTAGTGAAAGCCCTCGCAAAGAAGAGAATACAAATTGACGGTGCGAGGGTGCTCGTTCTTGGTTTGACTTTCAAAGAGAATTGCCCGGATCTTCGTAACACTCGGGTAGTTGATATTTTGAAAGAACTTGATGACTATAATATAATTTCCGATGTTTATGATCCCTGGGTTGAAAGTGAGGAGGCCGCTGAAGAGTACGGCGTGGAGACTGTAAAAAGTCTCACTAATGGGCTGTACGATGGGATAATTTTGGCGGTCGCTCATGATGAATTCAGGAGTATGACAAAAGATTATTTGAAGTCATTATGTAAACATAATCATATTATTTATGATCTCAAGGGATTGTTTGGCAGGGATGGCGCAGATATTCGCCTTTAGATATCGCGCGAGTATACTCTCGATAGAACACTGATTTTGTAGGGACTTGGCCCGATGCTGGTACAAAAATCTCGGCTATATGGCGACGTGTCGGTGAGCGGGGCTAAAAATAGCGCATTAAAATTATTAACTGCCGCCATCCTAACCGAAGAGCCAATAGAGCTGTTTGGTTTCCCTAACGGGCTATCGGACGTCGAAATACATATCAAGATGCTATCAGTTTTAGGTAAGGTTTCTAGGATTGATGGAAGCTACGTATCTATCAAAGAGGATAATGATCGGTTGTCTCAGTTTCTGAATTGGGACGGTAGGTCGATTCGGAACACATTGCTGATTTTGGGCGCACTCACGACGCGTTTTGGTAGCGCTCGCGTTCCTCTCCCAGGCGGTTGCAAGTTGGGAGAGCGAAAATACGACCTTCATATACAACTCCTTGAGCAAATGGGCGCACGCGTCTGGGAAGAGGACGACAAATGGTTGTGCGCGGAGGTGACCGGGAGGCTGCACGGAGCGGAGATCCATTTGCCTATTCGCTCAACAGGAGCAACCGAGAACGCTGTGCTCTGTGGGACACTTGCGCGCGGTACGACCACGGTTTGGAATCCGCATGTTCGACCTGAAGTACTCGACTTGATCGATCTTCTGCGCAAAATGGGTGCAGATATCGAAGTGTTCGGTCAGAAAGCTATTCGCATTCACGGTCGTGACAGCCTTTCGGGTGCGCGGCATCATGTCATTCCCGACAACGTCGAGGCGCTCACATGGGCAATCGGATCAGTGATTACCGGCGGAGAAGTCGAGATTCGAAATTTTCCCGCGGAACACTTGGAAATTCCAATGATTTACCTGCGCGAGAGCGGTATGAAAATATACCGTGGCAACGGAGAAATCATTGTTCGCGGGGGCGTCCCCTATCCCATTGATATCAGCACGGGCCCTTACCCGGGGATAAATTCCGATATGCAGCCCCTCTTCGCGGTCTATGGCGCCATGAGCAAAGGCGAGACCAAGATCGTTGATTTACGGTTTCCTGGCCGATACGGATATATGGCCGAGTTAGCGAAAATGGGGGTCCGCTATAGCGTAAACGGAGATCTTTTGGCGATTCACGGCGGAGCCTCATTACGAGGTGCATCGGTCGAGGCGCTGGATCTGCGGGCTGGAATCGCACTGGTGTTGGCGGGTCTCGTCGCCGATGGGGAGACCTGCATCGGTGACTCGTGGCAAATCACCCGTGGATATGAGAACATCGTGGAGAAGCTCGGGCGGTTGGAGGCGAAGGCCTCATTCCAATGAGCAGATGGGTTTCGATCTTTTTGCGAGATGTACCGGCTCCTTATCGGGGCCTTCGAAGCTATCTCAAGTTATACCTGTTTGCCCAAAACTACCGGTTGTTACTAAATTATAGAATTGGGCGGGAACTGGTTTCAACAAGTAGCCTGCTGCGGCTTTTTGTTCCGTTCTTGAAACGTGCCCAGTGCAGAAAATGGGCATGTGACATTTCGTACAACGCGGAGATCGGCAGTGGCTTTCGCATCGCACACCCAATCGGAATCGTGATAGGCGAGCGCGTTCGGATTGGCCAGAATGTGACAATCTTTCAGAACGTAACATTGGGTAGCCACGGTCGAACCGGGGCCAAAGATTATCCTATCATCGAAGATAATGTCACGGTTTACGCCGGAGCGAAGATAATAGGCGGGGTCACGATTGGGAACGGCGCCATCGTAGGGGCGAATGCCGTAGTTACGCGCAACGTTCGAGAGGGCTCTTGCGTTGTCGGCGTTCCGGCACGTGAAATCTAGACATGGGAAGCACCTTTTTAGCGGACGCTTTGCGGATGCTCCGGTCCAAGGCGACCATCATCCTGTGTGGGCTGATTTCCACCGCGCTAACAGCACGATTCCTGGGGCCTGATGGCAGCGGAGAGTATGCGGCGCTGGTTGTATATCCTGGTCTTCTCATGAGTTTGGGCGCTATGGGTGTCAGGCAGTCCGCCGGATTTCTGTTGGGGACGGCTGCGGCCAGCGAGAAAGAGCTGCGACACGCCATTCTTAGCATGTGGATGGTGACTTCGCTGATCGGTGTGATCAGCTCATACCTTCTAATCAGAAATGTCAGCACCTTCCACGGAGAATTGGAATCAATCCTTGCAGTTTTAGCAATCCCATTCTCTCTGTATGCGTCTTATATATCAGGGATCTACTTAGGTCGGAACGAGATCAAGGAACTAAATCGGGTCGATTGGATTCCTGCAGTTGCTACGCTCTTAGGCAACATTCTCTTTGTGGCGCTTCTGAGTTGGGGGGTGCCCGGAGCCTTGCTAGCCAGCATTTTGGGTCCAATCGTAATATTTTTAATTGTTCTGTATCGAAACCCTATTTCGTGGGATGATTACACCTTTAACTACATCGTAATCTCAAAGCTCGTGAAGATGGGTGCGGTATACGCGATTTCGATGCTTGTTATCAATCTAAATTATCGGTTCGACTTAATACTTTTGGACAAGCTTTCGACGGCGTCTGCTCTGGGGATCTATTCCAAGGGAGCCGCCATAACGCAATATCTTTGGCAGATTCCCATGCTACTGGGAACGATAGTCTTTGCGAGAAGCGCTACGGCGCCCGACCCGAGAGAGTACTCCCTGAAGGTGGCGCGTCTACTTCGGGTGTCGATAGTGGTCGTGGGACTCGGATGCGCTACGTTGTATTTACTTTGCGACTATATCGTGATCGTACTTTATGGGCCCGATTTCGCGACAAGCGGACCAGTGATCCGGATCCTGCTCCCGGGCGTGTTCATCATGACGATTTTCAAAGTTATGAACATGGATCTGGCCGGGCGGGGCAAGCCATGGGTTGCCATCATCGTGATGGTACCCTCGCTTTTGATAAACATATTAGCAAACCTGTATCTAATCCCTACGATGGGCGCGCTAGGGGCAGCATGGGCATCTGCTCTCAGTTATTCATTTGCCGGTCTGGCTTTGCTAGCAGCTTATTGCAAGGTTACGGAGCTCTCGCTTGCACAAGTCTTGATGTTCCGTATGGACGACTTTGAATTCGTCGCGAAGAGGCTTCGAAGGAAATGAAAGAAGCTGCCTTCGACTTAAGCCTCCGGAATGGCTATCGCGTGCAAGCCCGGGCGAAACATGGCGTTGTCCCATTCGGCGAGGATGCACTAATCGGTGCTTTGCGGGCCCATCCGCAGGCTCGGCTAATCGGCGCGGGATATAACATCATCTTAAGCAAGAGCCGTTATGACGAGAGCTTTATCGTCGTGAGCCTTCCCGCGCATATGCAAACCGGGGCGCAATTTGCTGGCCGACGGTTGCGTGCCTATGCAGGCACCTCGATGCTCGATTTGAGCATCGCAGCTCAGCGATTGGGGCTCTCCGGCTTAGAGATGTTTTACGATATTCCCAGCAGTCTTGGGGGAGCGGTCGTGATGAACGCGGGTGCCAATGGCCTCGAAATTTGCGAGCTGCTGGTGAGTGTGAGGGCGTTTGATCGATCGACCGGCGATATTCTGGAACTTCGTGCGGGTGATCTGGATTACGGATACAGAAGGAGCTTGTTTCAAGCTCGCCCTTCTCTTGTCGTCCTCTCAGCTGAGCTCGAACTGCGGCAAGGAGATCCTGATGAAGTTCGGGTAACGATGGAGCGGATCAAGGAGACGCGGTGGCGGAAGCAACCGCGCGATTTACCAAATGCCGGAAGCGTTTTTAAGCGTCCGCCCGGTCGATTTGTTGGGCAAATGCTGGACGAATTAGAACTAAGAGGGCTTACGATAGGGGGCGCCCAAATCTCGACCAAGCACAGTGGCTTCATAGTCAATCTGGGAGGTGCGACCGGTGCGGACATACTCGCTCTAATCGAGGAAGTTAGGAAGCGGGTATATGCTCATTTCCAAATAGATCTGGTCCGAGAGCAGGTTATAATATGATGCCCTGGCCAGACGAAGAAAGATCCCACATGAAGCCACGTGTTTTCTATTTAATATACAGCAATCACCGTAGCGCTGGAGGAGGGAGCTTTTATTCTCTTCAGCAGCATGTCCTGGCCTTTGGAAACATGGTCGACGCGCATATCTTGAATTTGGGAAAAGGAAAGAGCGCGGCCTTGAGAGATTTGGAGAATTACAGCTACATTCCTTTTGTGCGCTGGAATCTGTGGCAGCTTGTTGCAATCGTCACGATGGTGAGGAAGATAAAGCCGAACATACTGCACGCGTATGACCACAAATCCCTCTTTGTCGCTAGAATAATAAGGATATTCTATCCGAGTACAATTATATTTACAAAATGCGGAGGGAGCAACGGATCCAATAATATTCCAGAAGCTGATATTTATATACTATTTAGTAGAGAGAACTTTCTTCATTACAAGAAATTCTCTCCAAATATAGAAGCCTATCTAATACCAAACAGAATTTATAATATAGATGAAGATATGTCTTCTATTATGGAGATAAGGAATAGATTTAATATATCGAATGACCATAAAGTTCTTATGAGAATTTCTCGGGTTAATCCATACTATAATAGAACATATAGTCAGTGTCATAAATTATATTTGCAGATGAAGGCTGCGGGGGAAATCCACAAGCTTCTATTTGTGGGTGATATACAAGACGAAGCTTATTTTAAAGATATCAGTAAGTCGTTTGAAAGTGATGAGGACATTATTTTTATAACCGACCCGAAATTCACCAGAAATGCTTCGAGAATTCTCCCAATCGCTGACGCCGTTGTCGCCACTGGGAGGGGTGTGATGGAGGCATGCTTTTTCGGGCTGCGCGTCTTCTGCCCATCGGCGAAGGGTGATCTGCCAATCGAGCTGGATGACGAAACTTTCGAGGAGCTTTTTTCCTACAATTTTTCCGAGCGTGTCTCCATTGAGGGCCAGGGCGCGAAGGATGGTGGTGGTGCACAAGGAGGGACTAGGCGCTACTATGACGAAAATTTTTCCATTCTATCGGTAAAATCGAAGTATTGGAGAATATATAGCAGGGAGAGGGGGCAAGGTAAAATGACCGCGTGGGGATTTTTTTATCATATGCTTCAGTTTTTTAGGCCAAGGTTTTAGAGCTAAATCGGATATTATTTGATGGCAATGGATATAAAGCCAGAGGAAATGCTCCTCGACCGCGCATTTTCTGTGCTATTGTTGCTCATAATGACGCAAGCCTACAGGGTTGTTGCGGTAGTCATCGGTATTCCTGAAATATCGTATGTAACTGCCTTTATAACGGTTTTATGTTCAATTTATATAATATATAAACTCACCTTGAGAAAAGTCAGGGTGGAGTATGCTTTTCTATTTTTTCTTGCAATATTTCTTTTTCCTTCTTTGACATTAATTTATACGTACGATCCGGATCCGAGAAATTTCTTTATCCAATTGCACTATTTTTTGCTATTTATTTCATCGGGCCTGTTTTTTTCCAGTTTTCATCTTCCTGTGCGAATTTTCCTCGCGGCGTTTTTCATTTCCGTCTTCGCGATGGTGTTGAGCATTGTCCAGCCAGGACTCTTCTCGTCCATGGCCGAGATGGCGTCGGCAAGGTTCGACTACTTGGGGAGGGGGTCTGGCCTATTCCTGCAACCGAATTTGATCGCGTACAATCTTATCCTCATGATGATGTTGGTGCTGCTGTGCATGGAGTCGATGCGGGGCAAAACGTTCGCAGCCTTGGCCGTCCTTTTCCTTGGCGCATTGTTCCTGACGGGATCGCGCGGAGGAATGATCGCAGGCACAGTCCTGCTCGTTGGCGCCTTGGCGGTTGGACGATGGGCGAAGAACTTACAATTTGCCCTTTCTGCGCTCGCCTTGCTGTGGATCGCCGTGCTGATTGCTCTTAGCTGGAGTGTCGCAACACCCAGCGGCATTGACCTGTCGCTCTATCTTGAGAGGGTGTCTTCTATCTTCGCCGACGACGTTGCAGAGCATGGCAGCGTGGCGCTTCGCTTGGCCTTTCAGCACGAATTTATCCTCCGAATTTATGAACGTCCCTTCCTAGGCTACGGCTTGGGGTCGATCGATTACATGCTCGAAACCGAGCAATTGATCGGCGCAGCGCATAACCAGTTTTTGGACAGTCTATTGCAATATGGATTGGCCGGGGGTGCGATTATGTTGGCTTGTGCATTCGCGCTGTACAGGAGGCTCTCGAAAGTGGGCGAAATCCGATCGTCCTCCTTTGCCCTCATTCTCACTGCGACTTTGGCCCTGTCGATGATGGGGACCAATATGATATTCTCGATGCAGAATTTCTATGTTTTCCTGGGCTTTGCGCTCATGGATAGAAGGTCGATCGGCAACTTGCGGGCGACCCGGATCGCCAAAGAGGGAGTGTCGCGATTACCAGCTTTTTGAGAAAGGCCTGGCTTGCCGCCGGGCGGAGGCTTCGTGGCGAGCTCTGGTTCGCCCGACAGATTGGAGTGACGGTCGGGAACGACTGCGCACTCTTCCGAATCGTCTATGGCTCCGAGCCTTGGCTAATTTCGATCGGCGATCGGGTCCAGATTACCGACGGCGTTCGATTGCTAACACACGGGGGCAGTTGGTTGATGCGCAGTGTCCGACCTACCTATGATTCGTTTGGAGAGGTCAGGATCGGAAACGACGTTTATATCGGAAACGCCGCAATCATTCTGCCTGGAGTCTCGATTGGCAGCAATGTCCTGATTGCTGCGGGGGGCTGTGGTCAGTAAGTCTGTGCCTAGCGGTTGCGTGGTTGCGGGGAATCCCGCCCGGATCTTGTGTTCGATTGGCGAATACAGAGAAAAGGCCCTCGACTTCGATATGGAAACGGGCGGTATGGCACCAGATGAAAAGAGGGAGCGGATACGCACCTGTCCAAATCGATTGATAAAAAAAGCGAACATGAAAAATGGGCCAGATTAAAGTTGCGATTATCATCCCCTCGCTTAGCCATGGAGGAGCAGAAAGAGTTGCCAGTTCGCTGGCAAATCATTGGGTAAAAAATGAAGACTTGGATGTATATGTTTATAACTTCTCCGTTCTTCCTAAGTTTTATCAATTGTCTACAGATGTGAAATATATCAATTTCCCTATTTCTCAAAAGGCGGGATTATTTGAGTTAATAAAACTTTCTCTGTCAATAAGGCGCTCCATTCGGAAGAGCGGAATCCATGCAGTTCTTTCATTCATGGATAAGTATAACGTATTCGTGCGACTTATAACCCTAGGAACCGGGGTGCGGGTGACCTTGTCCGATCGCAGCAATCCATTCCGGCCGCTAGGGCGCGGCCTCAAATGGTTGAAGCGCATGACTTATCCCTTCGCGGACGGGGTTATCGCGCAAACCGAGCTCGCCGCCGGCGAAATTAAACGTAGCACTGGGGCGCGGCAAATTGTGGTAATTCCCAATCCTGTTCGGATTCCGGATGGGGCGATGACAGAAGCGAGAGAAAGGGTTCTTTTGAGCGTCGGGCGACTCGTCGCCGAGAAGGGGCATGCTGATCTTATCCGCGCGTTTGCAATTGCAGGTATGAGCGACTGGGAGCTGTTCATACTCGGAGAGGGGCCGCTAAAGCACGAGCTTCAGGCCCTCGCAGATTCGTTGGGCGTGGGGCGCCAAGTCCACTTTCCTGGCGCGATGAAGGACGTTCATCGCTGGTACGGGCGGGCGTCGATTTTTGGATTTTGCTCCCATTCCGAGGGATTTCCGAATGCGCTCTCCGAAGCCATGGCGTCAGGTTTGCCCTGCGTGAGTTACAATTGTAACGCTGGGCCGTCCGAACTCATAGAGCATCAGGCAAGCGGCTACCTCGTACCCGTTGGAGACATTAAAGGGGCGGCGCATTGGCTGAAATTGCTTTCACTTGACCCGCCCTTGCGGACCAAGGTCGGCGGGAGGGCCCGTGACGCGGTGCGGAGGCTCAATCCCCACGCGATTGCGCACAAATATCTTGTTGCTTGTCTGGGTCCTGAATTGATCGTTAGGTTGGATCGATAAGATGCGCGTAGTATTGAATCTGATCCCGGTGCAGTCGGGCGGAGGACTGCAGCAAGCTGTTAATCTTCTGACATTTCTTGCGGATCTTGACGAATCCACACGCGCATGTTGGCTGATTCTTGTGAGCAAGAATGGGCCTTTGCATAAATGGTTGGAAAAAAAATCAATACTTAAGTTTGAAGCTTTCAAATATGACTATATTAATTATTTCCTTATAGGGAGGAAGTCTATCTTAAAGTCTGTGAATAGATTCTCCCCCGATATTGTATTTCATTTTACGGCCACTTGGAGAGGGGTTGAAGTACCTCAAGTTGTTAGATCCGTATATAGCAATTTATATTTTCCTGAAATAGAGTTTTGGTCCAGGCGACCTTTTCTAAGTTTCTTGAAGAAAAAAATTATCGACTGGTTCCGTTTGCGAGGGACTTTGCGAGCCGATGGCCTAATTTTTGAGAATAGAGCGATGCAGCAACGCTCACATGAGCTGTTTAGCTATCCAATTGATCGCACGAGGTATATTAAGCCTTCCTCTGCCAACTACGTGCCAGGTGATCTGAGGCTTGTTGACCGGGGAAAAAGGGCGGGGGCATTCACTATCCTGTACCTCAGCTCTTGGTACAGAAATAAGAATATTCACATCCTCCCTGACGTCGCGGCGATTTTGCACAATCGCGGAATACCCGTGCGTTTCAGATTGTCGCTCGATCGGAACCATCCCGAGGTAGCCCGTGACATTATCGCGAAGAGCGGTGCGCTCGGAGTGGAGGACTATTTCGAGCTCTTGGGTACAATCCCTCCATCCGAAGTGCCAAGCTACATCATGTCGTCCGACAGCATGATCCTTCTCAGTAAGCTTGAATGCTTTTCCAGCAACATTGTGGAGGCGTGGACATTCAAGAGGCCCTTAATCGTCTCAAATGAGGATTGGGCGACGTCGGAATGTGCCGACGCTGCCCTATACGTGAACAGGAGCGATTGCGGTAGCATTGCGGATGGAATCGCAAAGCTGGCGGCAGACCCGGAGCTTTGCGACGATCTCGTAACGAGAGGCACACTGAAGCTACTTGAATTGAATACGCCTGAGGAAAAGGGGCGCCAACAGATGGAATTCTTGGAGAAAATCTGGCGTGCTGGAAAAAAAGATTAGATATGCAGCTATCGTATGGTACGAAGTTATCTTGGCCATCGTTATGGCTTTACCAAGATTTCGCTTCACTAACGCTATAAAGAGCGCAGTGCTTCGTATGATGGGAGCGAAAATCGGGCGCCGGGTCGTTTTTTATCCGGGGGTGCAATTAGGCGCCGCCCACGGATTGCGCGTCGGTGACGACGTCGACTTCGCATGGGGGGTCCTGGTCACCACGGGAGGGACGGTCGAGATAGGTGATCGGGTGCTGATTGGCTATCGAACAATGATACTGTCTTCGAACCATAATATCCCGCCGTTACCCGGCCGAATTTTTGATGCTGGACATCAAAAGAAGGCTGTTAAAATCGGATCGGACGTATGGATTGGTGCGGGGTGCATCATTGTCGCAGGCGTTTCGATTGGGTCGGGAGCAGTGGTTGCTGCGGGCAGCGTGGTCACGAAAAATGTGGCACCGTACGAGATTGTCGGGGGCGTGCCTGCTCGAACCATCAAGCGACGGACTTGAGGTTACCCCCTTTCACTAATCTATGGGTTTTGATCATTCAATGAAACAATTACTCCAATCGCTCAAAGACGGTTCGACGAGTGTCGCCGATGTTCCGGCCCCGCGCACCGGGCGTGGCCAGGTGTTGGTCCGAACCGTGTGCAGTCTGGTGTCGGCAGGCACCGAGCGCATGCTTGTTGAATTCGGCAAGGGCAATCTGCTGCAAAAAGCTCGGCAACAGCCTGACAAAGTTAAGATGGTCCTTGAGAAAGCCCGCACCGACGGAATAGCAGCGACGCTCGACGCGGTCCGCTCTAAACTGGATCAGCCTCTAGCACTCGGTTATTGCAACGTCGGGCAGGTGCTCGAAAGCAGGGCGAAGGGCTTTGAGCCGGGCGACCGGATTGTGTCGAACGGCAAGCACGCCGAGGTCGTAGTTGTACCGGGCAACCTGTGCGCGCGCATTCCTGACAATGTAAGCGACGAGACCGCATCTTTCACGGTGCTAGCTGCCATTGGCCTACAAGGTATCCGGCTCGCCCAACCGACCTTGGGCGAGTGCGTCGTAGTCACCGGCCTGGGGCTGATCGGCCTGCTGACGGTGCAAATGCTGCGCGCGCAGGGCTGTCGGGTGCTTGGAATTGATGTGGACCCAGCCCGACTGGAATTGGCGCGCGGATTTGGCGCGGAAGTTGTGAATGCAGCTGCAGGCGAGGACGTTGTTGCCCGTGCGATTTCATTTTCACGTGGCGCAGGTGTTGATGCGGTCATCATCACTGCATCATCAAAGAGCAATGAACTGGTGTCGCAGAGCGCCCGGATGTGTCGAAAACGTGGACGTATCGTGCTGGTTGGCGTCGTTGGGCTGCAGTTGAGCCGCGCGGAATTCTATGAGAAGGAGTTGAGCTTCCAAGTGTCCTGCTCGTACGGCCCGGGACGTTACGATCCAGCTTATGAGGAGGGCGGACTCGATTATCCGATCGGTTTCGTTCGCTGGACAGAACAACGCAACTTTGAGGCAGTGTTGGACCTGATGGCTACAGGCGCCATCGACGTCGCCCCTTTGATCTCGCATCGTTTCCCTATTGAGAGCGGCGAGCAAGCAATGGATCTTCTGTCCTCAAACGAGCCCTCGCTCGGTATCCTGCTCTCGTATCCCAAAGTCATGGATCATGCAGTGCTGGCCCGCCGGATCGTGCTCGACGAGGGGCGCGGCACCTTTGTGGGTAAGGGCGCAGTTGCTTTTCTTGGTGCCGGCAACTACGCAAGTCGAGTCCTGATCCCCGCCTTTCAGGCAGCGGGCGCCGACTTGCACACACTCGTAAGTGGGGGCGGCGTCAGTTCCGTCCATTTTGGCAAGAAGTTTGGTTTTATCGAAGCCGCAACTGAACTGGGTCCGGTACTAGATAATCCAGCGATCGATACGATAGTGGTGGCCACCCGTCACGATGCTCACGGTACCCAAGTTCTCGCGGCGCTGCAGGCGGGAAAGCATGTTTTTTGTGAGAAACCGCTTTGTCTGACGCTCGGGGAATTGGCCGAGATCGAAGCGGAAGCGCAGGCGCGGCCAGAACAGTTGTTGATGGTGGGATTCAATCGTCGCTTTTCCCCACACATCGTGAGGATGAAGAGCCTCTTGTCGCCGATCGATCAGCCGAAGAGCGTGATCATTACAGTGAACGCGGGCGAAATTCCTCCTGACCATTGGACGCAGGATCCTGCTATCGGAGGCGGGCGCATAATTGGTGAAGCTTGCCACTTTATCGATCTCGCCCGGCATCTGGTCGGGGCGCCAATCTCCGCGCATCGCACCGTTTCAATTGGCCGGCATCCCGCCGCTCCGGTTAGGTCCGACAAAATGAGTCTGACGCTGGAGTTTTCTGATGGATCGATCGCGACGATCCATTACCTCGCGAACGGCGACAAGGCATTCCCCAAGGAGAGGATTGAGGTCTTCGCTGCGGGGCGCGTGCTACAACTCGATAATTTTTTGAAGCTGCGGGGCTGGGGTTGGCCGGGATTTCGAAAGTTGAGGTTGTTCCGACAAGACAAAGGGCAAAGCGAATGTGCTGCAGCATTTCTTCGTGCCGTGAGAAGTGGGAAAGCTGCGCCAATCTCGTTGGCAGAGTTGTTGGAATCCAGCCGCGTCGCGATAGAAGCGGCGGAGAGCGTCGAGATATAGCATGCTAATCGACATAATCGCCGGCGCCCGGCCGAACTTCATGAAGATTGCTCCCATCATTCACGCATTGCAGGCGCGGACGAAAGAGGGCGGACCTCTTCGCTATCGTCTCGTTCATACGGGCCAACATTACGATACCCGTATGTCGCATGATTTCTTTGTCCAGCTGCGAATTCCGCAGCCCGACGTCAATTTGGAAGTTGGATCGGGCAGCCAAGCCGCGCAGACAGGTTCCATCATGGTTCGCTATGAGGAGTTGCTGCTGAAATCTCCGCCAGCATTATGCTTAGTGGTCGGGGACGTTACTTCGACGCTGGCTTGTGCGATTACCGCGAAAAAACTTGGGGTCGCCGTCGCACATGTGGAAGCTGGAATACGCTCGGGCGACATCACCATGCCCGAAGAGGTGAACCGGATCGTCACCGATAGCCTCACTGATTGGTTCTTCACCACGTCCGACGTCGCAAATGCGAACTTGCGTCGAGCCGGTTTCGGCGAAGAGCAGATCTTCTTTGTCGGGAACACGATGATCGATACACTTTTGGCAAATATGGATAGGTTAGAGAGGCCAGCGTTCTTTGCGGAGCTTGACCTCGTTCCGCATCGCTACTTTGTGACGACGCTCCACCGCCCCGCAAATGTCGACCGTGGCGACGGATTCTCTCAAATGCTTGGCGCGATCGCCCGTGGCGCGCGTGATCTTCCGGTAGTGTTTCCGGTCCACCCGCGTACCGCCAAAACGCTGCGGGCGCTTGGAGAATTGCCAGCGAATGTGCACCTGGTGGAACCGCAACCCTATTTGCAGTTCAACTGGCTGGTAAAGAATGCCTTTGCCGTCATCACCGATTCTGGGGGAATTACCGAGGAAACGACCGTGATGGGCGTCCCTTGTTTGACCTTACGCGATACCACCGAGCGCCCGGAAACGATCGATATCGGGACCAACGTTCTGGTCGGGACCAATCCAGAAGCGCTCGCACCCGCTCTTGAGACGTTATTCGCAGGGGACTGGAAAAGGGGAGGCATCCCGCCTCTATGGGACGGCCGGGCGGCATCGCGTATTGTGGAAGTACTCGAACAACTTCTTGTGCAGAAATGATTCTGAAAGCGGGGCGGCTATGGCGCACGTTGCGTCATCTAAGGCCGGTGCAATTGTACGGGCGGCTCTGGTTCCGCCTGAATCGCCCGCGCGCGGATCTTTCCGCTCATCCGCCCTTACGGCGTGCGCAAGGTAATTGGAGTCATCCGGCCGAGCGTGAGCCCAGCATGACTGCGCCGACGCGCTTTCGCTTCTTGAATGCTGAGGCGAACCTGGAGGAAGTCGGCTGGGACGACCCAGCGCGACCGAAGCTTTGGCGGTACAATCAGCACTACTTTGAAGATTTGACCGCACGCGGCTGGCGATCTCGTGCTCAATGGCACGAAGCGCTGATTGCTGCCTGGATTGCGCAAAACCCTCCAGGCCAGGGAACGGGCTGGGAGCCCTATCCGACTTCGCTTCGGATCATAAACTGGATCAAATGGGCGCTGGCGGGCGGTAACTTGTCCGTAGCTGCCATGCAATCACTAGCAGTCCAAACACGCTGGTTGTTGCGTCGGCTGGAGTGGCACCTTCTAGGCAACCATATATTCATAAACGCCAAGGCGCTTACATTCGCGGGTCTCTTTTTCGATGGAGAGGAGGCCAAACGTTGGCTCGACAAAGGACTGTCCATTCTTGCGCAAGAAATAGACGAGCAGTTTCTTCCCGACGGCGGTCAATTTGAACTTAGCCCTATGTATCACGCTCTAGCAGTCGAGGACCTGCTGGATCTTGCAAACATCAGCGCGGCCTATCCCGGCAGCCGAGCCGGCCAGATGGAAGCGCTGGTGCGATCTAGAGCTGCGCTCGCGCTTCGGTGGCTATTCTTAATGAGTCATCCTGATGGCGGCATCGCCTTCTTCAACGACGCCGCTTTGGGTGTCGCACCGCCAAACCAGCAACTCTACAACTATGCCAAGCGTCTTGGCATATCCAGTGACTTTCGGCTTTCGGAGATCAATCACCTTCCGGCCTCCGGTTACGTTCGCTTAGCTCGTGGCCCGGTGACTCTAATTGCGGATTTCGCGCGGGTCGGACCCGACTACCTGCCCGGGCATGCGCACGCTGATACGTTGAGCTTCGAAATGTCATTTAATCGTCAGCGGTTGTTCGTCAACTCAGGCACATCTGAATATGGAATCGGATCTGAGCGACACCGCCAGCGTGGCACTGCGGCGCATAATTGCTTGCTGGTGGAAAACCAAAATTCGTCTGAGGTTTGGGCAGGATTTCGGGTCGGGCGCCGAGCCGTTCCACGAGAAGTTCAGGTAGGTCATCAGGGAGAAGAGCTATTTGCCGCCGGCGCGCACGATGGCTATCTTCACCTCGGTAAACACATCGTACCACGGCGGCAATATAGGCTGTCGGACAACAAGCTCGTTATCGAAGACCTATTGGAAGGGGCGACAAGGGCCGAAGCACGCTATCACCTTCACCCTTCAATCGAGATCGGAGATCTTAGTGCCCAAAGCGCGTCGCTTATTCTGCCCGATAGAACGCATTTGCGCCTTGCAATGGAGAGTGGGGCTGTAAGGTGTGAGAAAGTGAATTGGCATCCCCAATTCGGCATGACCGTTCCTACCCGGTGTCTCGTACTTCCGTTGCGGGATGGGGCAGCACGTTTGAACCTGAGTTGGGCTTGAACAAAATGCACATATTATTTTTGACCGACAATTTCCCCCCCGAGGTGAACGCTCCCGCTAGCAGAACTTTTGAGCACTGTAGAGAGTGGGTTAAATATGGTCACAACGTTACTGTTATAACTTGTGCTCCAAATTTTCCAAAAGGAAAGCTTTTCGATGGGTATCGGAATAAGTTTTGGCAGTCTGAGGATATGTCCGGTATAAAGGTTATTCGTGTCTGGAGCTATATATCTAGTAATGACGGATTCCTAAAGCGTATACTTGATTACTTAAGCTACATGGTCACCGCGACCTTGGCAAGTTTCTTTGTACGTAAGGTTGATATCATTGTGGGTACATCGCCCCAGTTTTTCACCGCATGCGCAGCTTGGGGGGCTAGCCTCTTCAAGCGCCGCCCTTGGGTGTTCGAGCTTCGAGACATCTGGCCTGAATCTATTCGTGCCGTCGGTGCCATGGATGGCTCGCGTTCATTTGACGCGCTCGAGAAGCTGGAACTATTTTTATACAGACAGGCTACAATGATCGTTTCCGTAACGCACTCGTTCAAACGCAACCTGGTCGGACGGGGAGTGGAGCCCGGCAAGATCCACGTCGTGACAAACGGCGCCGATCTTGAGCAGTTTCACCCGAGCGAAAAAGACCCGGAACTAGAAGCGCACTTGGGACTTAAGGGGAGGTTTACAGCGGGTTATATCGGAACTCATGGCATGGCCCATGGGCTTGAAACATTGCTGGAGGCTGCTCGGTTGTTGCAGGACGAAGGGCGGCGCGATATCCGCCTTCTCCTGCTCGGAGACGGTGCGTCCAAGGTAGAACTTCTCAAACGTGCACAGGCTATGGAGCTCGATAACGTTGTGTTTGTCGATACGGTCGCGAAGTCATTGGTTCGTCGATATTGGTCGCTTCTTGACGCCTCGATTATTCACCTCCGCGCGACTCCGTTATTTGAGTCGGTCATCCCTTCGAAATTGTTTGAGTGTATGGCTATGGGAGTGCCTGTGCTTCACGGGGTGCGTGGAGAGTCCGCCGAGATTGTTGAGGCCTATGATGTGGGCCTAACGTTCGAGCCAGGAAACTCTGAGCAGTTGAGGGATAGACTTGTAATGCTCGCGGACAATCAAACCATGGCTAAACGCTTGGGCGCGAATGGGGTAGCGGCAGCGGGTCAATTTAGTCGCTCAGCGTTGGCCGCAGAAATGCTAAATAGATTAACCGACGTTGTAGGCGTCAAACGCCATTAAATGGCGGGGCTAATTTAATTCACGATCTCATCCCCGGTTGAGCGCTGTATATACAAAGTACATGTGAAATTCGGCGAATTATTTTCTGTGGATTTGGAAACAAGGAAGTTGGCTGTGGGATATGCGCTGCGCGGCAGAAAGGTGATGATAGCATATAAAATGAAGTCTTTGCCGCATCTGCTGTCGCTATTGCGGGTTCAGATGCTGCTGTGCACTATAATTGGAATCGCGGTCCCTGCATTTCTCTATTCAATTACCGAAGAAACCGTCAGATTGAGTAGTATGGCTACAAAGAATACGCTTTCTGCGTCTGTCTTGGCCACCGCCGTTAGTTTGATATCGATTCGAAAATTTGGTGAATTTCCTGGTTCAATTGGCGCCAGCTATATTTTGCCTGCCTTTGCCGCGAGCTACAGTGTTGCTGTATCGATCATTTTTTTCGCCCGCGTGCCGTATAGCGGTAAGCTTCTGACACTGACATTCGCATGTTCACTAATTCTAAGATTCGCTATCAGTGCGCTAGAAAGCCGGCGGGAAGGGGGTCATTTTTACATCGTTCCGGGGGGGGAGGTCGATCGGATTCGCCGCGATCTGCAGGTGCCATCTTTTCTGCTGGAAGGTCCTGCGTTGCCGACTGATCCAGGAGCGGTGATCGTAGCGGATTTGCACCATAGCCACTCATCGGAATGGGAGCGTGCTTTCGCAGCGGCGGCCCTCAGAGGTATTGCGGTTTATCATTACAAGCAAGTTTGGGAGGCTCAAACTGGGAAGGTGAGAATAGAACACCTTTCAGAAAATAGTTTAGGATCTCTTATTCCTAGTAGTGGGTATGCGAAAGCTAAGAGATTCATAGACATTTGTCTTATAGTATTGGCTACTCCAGTGATATTGCCTTTGTTTATTTTGACGGCAGTTTTTATTATAATTGATTCTGGCGCGCCTGTATTCTTTCGACAGGAAAGGATTGGTTATCGTGGCCGCTCTTTCAGAGTGCTGAAGTTTCGGACGATGAAGACGCCCGGGCCGACCGACGGTGAGAAGGACCGAGTCCACGACGCTATTACCAAGGACGACGATGATCGCATAACACGCATTGGCCATTTTCTGAGGAAGACCCGGATCGATGAACTACCTCAGATCTTTAACATCCTAAGGGGGGAGATGAGCTGGATCGGTCCAAGACCCGAAGCACAGCCACTATCTGAGTGGTACGAAAAAGAGATACCGTTCTACTCATATCGACATATCGTCCGTCCCGGAATTACCGGTTGGGCGCAGGTAAATCAGGGGCACGTTGCGACCGTCAAAGAAGTGCATGATAAACTGCGTTTCGATTTTTATTATATTAAGAATTTTTCAATGTGGCTCGACCTCGTAATCTTATTCAAGACAGTGCTAGTCGTTCTCCGGGGATCGGGAGCAAAATAGGCGCCTCACCGCTTTAGATCGTCACGTACCACGGCAACCGAACGTATGCGCTTGCTGGCATCAGCGCTGGTGTGGACAGAGACGCCGAAGATTTGCACTGTCTGAAGACGGATGTCATCAGGGTTTGGGAGTGTCTGGGCATGAATGCGGCCCGCCTTCATCCAGACAATTCGATCGGCAAATTGTGCGGCGAGATTGAGGTCGTGGAGGACCACTGCTATCCCCTGACCCGCGCGGCTTCGCGCCTCAAGCCTTGTCATGATGTCTATCTGGCGGCGCGGATCGAGGGCCGCCGCAGGCTCATCGAGGAACAGGAGCGGCGCCTCGGCCGCAAAGACTCGCGCGAGCGCGACGAGCGCCAGCTCGCCGCCCGAAAGGGTGGCGGTCGAACGGCGGGCGAGAGCAGCGCAGCCGACTTCTTCGAGCCACCGCGCCGCGTCACCCGCGCCGCGCGCGACTTCGGCCTCTCCGAACGCAAAGCGACCGAGCGCCACCATGTCGGCGACCGCGATCGGCCACGCAACCTCGGTGCGCTGCGGGAGATAGGCAATTCGGCGCGCTCGCTCGATAGGGCTGAGCCGCCCGATCTTGTGCCCGCCCACATGGACTGACCCACTATCCGGTCGTCCCTGACCCGCGAGCAGGCGCATCAGGCTGGTTTTTCCCGAACCATTGGGCCCCACAATGACGACGAGCTCGCCCGGAGAGAGACGGAAATCCGCGCCCACGAGCCGATCGGCGAGCGTAAGCCCCTTGGCTATCAGCTCAGTCATGGCGGACCGTCCCGCGGCGCAGCGCAATCAGCAGGAAGATGGGCGCGCCGGCAAGTGCCGCGACCACCCCGAGGCGCAGTTCCGTATCGGTCGGCAGCAGGCGGACGAGCATATCGGCGATGATCAGCATCGCCGCGCCCGCAAGCGCGGCGGGGACGAGGGTACGCCCTGGATCGTGTCCGACCCAGGGTCGGACTACGTGCGGCGCGACGATGCCAACGAAACCCACCGCGCCCGCAAGCGCCACCGAGGCGCCGGTCGCAAGTCCGGTGCCGACCACGACCGCGATCTGGGTGCGCCGGAAATCGAGCCCGTGCGCGCTCGCCGCCTCCTCCCCGATTGCGAGCAAGGACAGGCTCCTGCGCTGGGTGAGAAGCATTGCGGCGCCCGCTACCATGAAGGGAAGGGTGAGAACGAGATCGCTGAGCGAACGGTTGGCGACCGACCCCAATGTCCAATTGACGAGATCGGAGAGCGAGAAGGGATTGGGCGCGAAGTTGAGGATGAGGGCCATCGCCGCGCCGGCAAGGCTTGATAGACCGACCCCGATCAGGATCAGCGTCGCCATGCCGCGCGTGCGCACGGCGGCCGAGGCGAGGAGGGCGGTGACCAGGCCCGCGCCGCCGATCGCGCCGAGTGGCAAGGCCCAGGACCAGGCCGCGGCGAGCCCGAAATAAAGCGTAAGCGTGGCGCCGAGCGTCGCCGCGGCCGAGACGCCCAGAATGCCGGGCTCGGCGAGCGGATTGCGCGTCAGCGCCTGCAGGCCGGCGCCGCATAGACCAAGCGCCGCGCCAACCGAGGCGGCAGCCAATATCCGGGGGAGGCGGATGTCGAACAAAATGATCGCTGCTGCTGGGTCGCGCCCGCTCAGCCAGTCGGCAAGCAGCGCGGGCGAAAAGCCGCGCGCGCCGGCCATCACGGCAAGCGTAGCGGTGAGCATCAGCAGCGCCGCGAGCAGGAGGTTGACCCGGGTCATCTTGCCTTTGCCAATTCGGTCACGGCGTGTCCCATCAGCCAGTTCCCGCACGCGAGCCATGCGCCCGGCACCTCGGCCTCGCGCGCACCCTGCGTCGCCCGCGCGACAACCGGATGGCGCGAGGATGTCCAATGATCCTGCTGATAGCGCGGACTGTCGAAAAAGGCGCGAAAGATCGCATCGGGTGGCCGCCGTACCATATCCTCGACCGGCAGGCTCCCCCAGCCGGGGGCAGTGCGATAGGGTGTGTATCCGGCAGCCTCGATCACTTCGGCGACGAGCGATCCGGGCCCCGTGGTCACATCGCCGGGTGTGACATAGAGCGCGGTACCCTTGGCCGGGGCACGGCGCGCGGCCGCGAGCTCGCGCTCGAAGCCCGTAGCGCGGGCGCGCGCTTCTCTTTCGGCTCCCAGTTCCAGCCCGACACGGAGCATGTCGGCGCGGGCTTCGGCAAGCGAGGCCGGAAAGCCGAGCTGCACGACCTTGATTCCCATCGCGGCGAGTTGCCGGTCGAGCCGCGCGTCGCCGCCATAGCTGCGCACGACGACCGCGGGCCGAAGGCGCGCGATATCCTCCAGCTGTGGCCTCAGGCGCACGAGGCCCGCCGCGCGCGGCCCTGCAAAGCTCGTGTCGCTGTCGGCCTCGAACGATACGGCGCGGATCCGGTGCCGGGGCAGCAGCCCGAGCACCATTTGGTCGGCGCAGAAATCGATGCTCGCGGCGCCATGGGGCGCAGGCAGCGGCGCGCGGCTCTGGCAGCCCGCAAGGACTGCCAGTACCGCCAGGGCCGCCACGCGCTGCATCAGAAACCCCAACGCACCCCGGCATAGGCCGAGCGGCCCGGGGTGTTGTACGTAGCGACATTCTGATATGTCTCGTCGAAGAGATTTTCGACGCGGCCGAAGAGTTCGATTCCCGCGGCAATCGGATAGGAGGCCCTAAGGTCGACCAGGATATAATCGCTGAGCCTTAGGTTGTTCGCCCGGTCATCGAAGCTCTTGCCGGCATAGCGCACCGCGACCGAGAGATCGGCGCCCGATGCGGCGCCGCCGGGTGTCCAGGCGAGCTCGGCGTTGGCAAGATGCCGGGGGCGCCGCGCAAGCCGATTGCCTTCAAGCGGCGATCCCGGGGTGCGGTCGGTTGCCACGGTCAGGCTGTAGTTCGCGCGCACCGCGAAGCTGCTGCCAAGCTTTGCGCCCGCCTCGACCTCGACGCCCTCTGCCCGGGCACGATTGATATTGTCATAAGTGCCGAACGGCCGGTTCCCACTCGCGCAGATCGCGGGCAGGGGATCAGGGACGGGCGGGCAGGAGACGAAATCGATGAGGTTGCGGCTGTCGCGGCGATACCAGGCGACATCGACAAAGTGCCGCGCATCGCCCAGCCGCGCGCCGACCTCGTAGGATTTAGCGCGCTCCGGCAGGAGCTCAGGGTTCCCGTAGGCCCCCGCCGAGTCCGAAAGCTGGAACAAGGTCGGCGCCCTGAAACCCTCGCGGTAGCTTGCGCGCACCAGGACATGATCCCCGAGTTTTTGCCCGATGTCGGCGGCAAAGCTCGTCGCGCCGCCAAAATCGCGGTGATCATCGCGGCGAACGCCAAAGGTCAACGAAAATGCACCGGTCGGGCGCGCAGCGAGCATCGCCCAGCCGCCAGTGGTCGCGGTCTGCCCCCGGTCGGGCGCGAAACCGTCGTCGGTGAGCGCGCGCGTCCATTCGCGCTCGGCCCCGGCAATCAGGCGAAGGCTGTCGCCTGCCGTGCTCCCAAAGACATCGCCGAGGCCCCAGTCGATGCTGTAGCTCAGCCGCTCGCTGCGCCCGCGGGCGCGAAAGGTGGGAGCCTCGCCGAGATCAGGATTGAAGTTGTCGCGATTGACGTCTGCGAAGGCGAATTGCAGCCGGTGCGCAAAGCCGCCCGCGCTGCTGCTACCGCCGGGGCGATGCTCGAGGCTCGCCGCGGCATAATGTTCCCTTGTCTTCTGATATTCGTCCGTGTCACTGAAGGTAAAGGCCGGCGGGGCAAAGCCGTCGAGCTCGACGCGGCTCGCGGCATAAAGGCCGAACGCCCTGAAGAGGAGCGTGCTACCGATCTCGGTGCGATTGCTGAGATTGGCCGAATATTGGCGGTAGCCGTCACGCTCGGTTCCGGCGGCGGCGCTGCTGAAGCCGCGGGTGCGGACATAGCCGCCGCCGATCCCGAACTGCGAGGCGCCGAGTGCGGCCGTGCGCAGCTGCCCATTCACGCGCACCGTATCGCGCGCACCATATTCGGCGCCGATCCGGCCCGAAGTGCCGCTTGCAAGGTCGGGGTCAGTCGAGGTGATGGACACCACCCCGCCGATCGCCTGGCTGCCCCAGGGCAGGCTGTTCGCGCCGCGCAGCACCTCGATACGGTCTATGCTCCCGAGCATCAGATTGGCAAAATCGAACGCGCCATTCGGTGACGAGGGGTCGCCGACACGCACTCCGTCGATGACGACGAGCGTCTGCGCGTCTTCTGCGCCGCGGATGCGCAGGCTTGCCACCCCGCCGAGCGCGCCATTCTGCGTGACATGGACGCCGGGCAAGCGCGCGATGAGGTCGGCCGCGGCGCCGTTTTGGGCGCGGTCAATCTCTTCCTTGTCGATGATCGACACCGACGCATTCGTCTCGGAAAGCGCCAGCGGCGCACCGATGACGGTAATCGACTGGTCATCGAAGGGCGCTTCGTGCGCCAGCGCGGGCGACGCTGCGGCGAGCGCGAGAAGCGACAGACTGGTTTTATGGGCAAGGGTCTTCATTCAGGTCCTCCAGCGTTACGGTCTTGCCGTCACGCGAGGATCCTCGCCTGCTCCCGGTGCACCCCGCCCGCGCGCAGATAACGGCGACGCTCTGGCAGGTCTCCTGGCTTCCGGGTCGCCGGTGGATTGCGGCCTTCCCGGGGATATGGTCCCCAGTGGCATAGTCGCATCCGCCTCGCCGGTTACAGTTGCGGGGGCAGCGCCGGATTTCACACCGGACTTCCCTTTTCATGCCCGGTAAAGGGCAACCCGAGGTCACGAGGCGGGCCGCTAGCAAAAGCACGCTCGCGCTGCAACGCCAACTTGCAATCAATGATGGGAGGCTCGACATAGGCTCCAACCAGGAGCCGGCATGCAAATCGCCTTCGACAATAGTTTTCACGCGACGATGGAAGGCTTTTATGCGCCAGCCGAGGCGGCGCGTCCTTCAGCCCCGCGCCGTTTGGCGTTCAACCATGCGCTTGCCGCGCGGCTCGGGATCGACGCGACCGGCACCGGCGATGACGAACTGGCGCGTCTCTTTTCAGGTGCGGAGCTGCCTCCCGGCGCCGATCCGCTCGCGCTTGCCTATGCGGGACACCAGTTCGGCCATTTCTCGCCACAGCTCGGCGACGGGCGCGCGCTGCTCCTTGGCGAGGTCGTGGCGCCTGACGGTGTCCGCTTCGACATTCAGCTCAAGGGTTCAGGACCCACGATGTTCTCGCGCAACGGCGACGGCAAGGCCGCAATCGGTCCCGTTCTGCGCGAATATCTCGTCTCGGAAGCCATGGCGGCGATGGGCGTGCCGACGACGCGCGCGCTCGCAGCGGTTGCAACGGGCGAGCGCGTCCAGCGCGAGCGCGCACACCCCGGCGCAGTGCTGACGCGCGTCGCGCGCAGCCATATCCGCGTTGGCACCTTCCAGTTCTTTGCCGCGCATTTCGGAGCAGAGCATGTCATCCGCCTCTCCGACTATGCGATCGCCCGCCACTTTCCCGAGCTCGCGGAGGCGGCGAACGCGCACCTTGCGCTGCTTGAGAGGGTCATTGACCTTCAATGTTCGCTCGTCGCTCATTGGATGAGCGTTGGCTTCATCCACGGCGTAATGAACACCGACAATGTCGCGATCTCGGGCGAGACGATCGATTATGGGCCATGCGCTTTCATGGACCGCTTCTCGGTGAGCACCGTGTTCAGTTCGATCGACGCCCATGGCCGCTATGCCTATGGGCGCCAGCCGCAGATCATGCATTGGAACATGGCGCGCTTCGCCGAAGCGCTGCTACCTGCGATCCACGCGGTCGATCCCGCTGACGTCGAGCGCGCAAAGGAGCTGGTCGCGGCAGTACCGGACCGGTTTCGGAGCGTCTGGCTCGACACCATGCGCGCGAAACTCGGGCTAGGTGAGGCAGCCGGTGGCGATCCTGAGCTTATCGATGAGCTGTTCGCCGAGCTTGAGCGCCATGGCGCCGATTTCACCGGCTTTTTCCGCGCGCTTTCGAGGCTTCTGCGCGGGGACCGCGCGGCGCTCGATGCACTGCTCCCCGGTGAAGGCGCGATGGGGTCATGGATCGCCGCGTGGCGTGCGCGGATCGAGGAGGAAGGGGGAGATTTTGCAGAGCGTGCCGAAGCGATGGACGGGGTGAACCCGCTCTACATCCCGCGCAACCACCTTGTTGAGGCCGCGCTCGCCGCCGCCGAAGCGGGCGATATGGCGCCGTGGCTCCGCCTCCTTGAAGCGGTGCAGCATCCCTTTACCGCGCGCGCCGACTGGGCCGCGTTCGCCGGGCCTGCGCCCGAGGACTTCGGGCCCTATACGACCTTCTGCGGAACCTGACGGGCGCCGGCTCGTTGAGCCCTTGGGTGATCGCACGATCCTGTCAGGGGGATTTCATCGCAAATGCTGCTTTTGTGCGATCTTCCTCGAGCAAAATCGCCTTGCGCCCCGCCGCGCCGCAAGCCACAAGTGCGCATCGGCTGTGCACAGATGCAAAATTCTGAAAATCTTCGCTTATTGACACGCGTACGGCCGCCCCGGCTCCATCGCGGGCTGATATTGTCCGCGTCGCTTTTCGCGTTGGGCTGGACGGGCTCTGCTTTTGCGCAGCAGGTGCCGCCTGCGGCCGCCGAAAGCCAGGAGGAAAGCCCCGCGCCGGACGCACCGGGCGAAATCGCGGCCCCGACCCCGCCGCCCGCCGACGTGACCCTACCCGAGGTCGAGCCGATCATCAGCGACGACGAGTTTGACGATGCGATCCCGCCGATCAGCGCCGAGGATGATCCCGAGCTCGACCGTCCGCTTGAATCGATTGCCGAATTCGAGCGGCGACAGGCGGCCGAGCGTGCGGCCGATGCCAGCAGCGATGGCGACGGGCCGCCAAGCGTCGATGGCACGCCGGTCCCGGCGCTCGCGGACGGGGATGCGGTAGAGGCGATCGGTGACGCACCGATCACCGATAGCGAACTTGCCGCACCGCTTCCTGCGCTTGAAAATTTCAACGTCGAGCCGGTCGAATTCGCCGAGCCCGAGGAGGCCGACGCGCATCGTACGATCGAATATACGGTGCAGGTCAACGGGCTTGCCGGCGCCGATGCGACAACCGGGGTAGATCTTGCCGACCTCTTCGGCGATCTTTCCGCGCTCTATGATGGCGATGGCAAAGCTGAAAATGGCGCGATGGTCCGCGCCCGCCTGTCGGCCGACGCCGAGCTCCTTCAGCGCATCCTCGCGTCCGAAGGCTATTATGACGCCAAGGTCGAAACGCGGATCGACCGGACGCCGCGAACCGAGGATGCCGGCGGGGATGGAGAGAGCCGGGCGCGGCGCCGGCGAGGGCCGCTCATCGCGGTCATCGACGTGACACCGGGACAGCGATACATCTTCTCCAGCATCGCTATCGATGCGAAGCCCACCGTTCCCCCGACGCTGATCAGCGACAACTTCCCGCTCAGCGTCGGTGAGCCGATCGTTTCCGAGCGGGTCCAGGGCGCCGAAGCCGCGCTCGCACTCAAGCTCCCCGAAGAGGGCTATCCTTTTGCGAAGATCGGCCAGCGCGACATTCTCCTCGACGGGGCGACGGGCGGGGGCGACTATACGCTGCCCGTCGACATCGGTCCGCGCGCGCGTTTTGGCGGGTTCGAGACGACAGGCGATCTCGCCTTCGATGCCGACCATGTCGAGGTCCTCTCGCGCTTCAGGCGCGGCGAGCTCTACGATAGCCGCATGGTCGATGACCTGCGGCAGGCGCTCGTCGCGACAGGGCTCTTCTCGACCGTTGCGGTCGAACCGCAGAAGACAGGCGAGAGCGCAGGGGATGACACCGAATATGTGACGATGCTCGTCACGCAGGATGCCGGCCCCCCGCGCACGATCGCGGCGAGCGCGGGCTACGGCACGGGCGAGGGGATTCGGCTTGAAGGGAGCTGGACGCACCGCAACCTCTTCCCGCCAGAAGGCGCACTCATCGTCCGGGGCGTCGCGGGAACGCAGCAGCAAGGGATCGGGGCGACCTTCCGCCGCTCGAACGCAGGCCGGCGCGACCGGACCTTCGAGCTGGTCGCCGAAGCATCGCGCAACAATTACAACGCCTTCGAAGCGCTGACCGGGCGCCTCGCCGCGCGGGTCAGCGTTGAGTCGACGCCGATCTGGCAAAAGAAATTCACCTATGCCTATGGCGCTGAGGTGATTGCGACGAGCGAGGATGACTATGATCTCGCGCGCGGCGTGCGTGATCGCGACCTTTATTACATTCTCGGGCTGACCGGGCAGGTCGGCATGGACCGCACCGACAGCCTGCTCGACCCGACCAAGGGCTTCCGCGTCACCGCACTCGTGCAGCCTGAAGGCTCCTTGAGCGGCAAGTTCACCCCTTATGCGCGCACCCGTCTCGACGTCAGCGGCTATTATCCTGTCACCGACAGCATCGTCGTGGCGGGACGCGTGCGGGTCGGCTCGATCCTCGGCGCCTCGCGCGAGCGCCTCGCTCCGTCGCGGCGATTCTATGCTGGCGGCGGCGGTTCGGTGCGCGGCTTTGGCTATCAGGAGCTCGGGCCGAAGGACCCCAATCTCGACCCGATCGGCGGGCGCAGCATCAACGAGGCGGCCCTTGAGGCACGCTACCGCTTCGGCAATTTCGGCGTCGTCGGCTTCGTCGACGCGGGCCAGGTCTATCGGGGTTCGACCCCGACCTTCTCCGACCTGCGCTTCGGGGCGGGGATCGGCGCGCGCTACTACACCAATTTCGGTCCGATGCGCCTCGACGTTGCGACGCCGATCGACCGCAGGCCAGGCGAGGCGCGGGTGAGCGTCTATGTCTCGATTGGTCAGGCGTTCTGATGGCAACGGACGCGCCCTTCGATGCCGAGGATGGCGCGCCCGCCGCCGCCAGTCCCTGGCCGCGCCGCATCGCGCGCTGGGCCGCCGCCGGGCTCCTCGGTCTTCTCGCGCTAGTCGCGCTCTTCCTCGTTGGCCTCAACAGCGACGCGGGGCGACGCTTTGTCGTCACCCAGATCGAGAAATATGAATTTGAAAACGGGATGAAGATCGGCATCGGTCGGCTCGACGGGTCGCTCTACGGCGCGATGATCGTCCGCGACTTTTCGCTGTCGGACACCAAGGGGCGCTTCCTCACCTCGCCTGAATTGCGCATCGACTGGCGGCCCTTTGCCTTCCTGTCGAACCATGTCGATGTGCGCTCGGCGACCGCGAGGCTGATCAATGTCGAGCGATTGCCCGAATTCAAGCCGGTGCCCGACACAGACGAGCCGCTGCTTCCCGACATCGACATCGACGTTTCAAGGCTTGAAGTCGACCGGATCGTCTTCGCACCGGCTGTTGCTGGCGAACGCCAGGAGGCGCGCCTCAGCGGCAAGATCGCTATCGCTGACCGCCGCGCGCAGGTGAGTGCTGATGCCGAGACGATCGGCGCGAACGCCAAAGGGGACACGCTGAAACTGCTGCTCGATGCGGTGCCCGAACAGAACCGGCTCGCGATGACGCTCGATATGCGCGCGCCCGCAGGCGGGGTACTCGCGGCGATGGGTGGCTTTAGCGAACCGCTGACCGCGAAGCTCGATGGGCGCGGCGACTGGAAGGCGTGGAACGGCAAGCTCACCGCCAACCTTGGCGCCGACCCGCTGGCGCGTATCGCCCTTACCGCGCGGAACGGCGAATTTGCGGCCAAAGGCGAGGCGCAGCCCGCCAGGCTCCTCGCCGGAGCAAGCGCCGCGCTTTTCTCGCCCAGGACCGACATCGACCTCAAGGCGCGGCTCGCCGAGCGCAAGGCCGATCTCGACGGTCGACTTTCGTCGGAGGCGTTCCGCCTCGGGATCAGCGGCGGTGTCGATCTCGGCACCAATCGCTACGAGGACCTCGCTCTTGCCTTTGTGCTGCTGCGCCCCGGGGCCCTCGCGCCGGCGGTCCGCGGGAGCGGGGTGCGTGCAAGCGCGAAGCTGAGCGGCGCCTTCGCGCTTCCGACGGTCGAATATCAGGCAAATGCGGCGGCGCTCGCGGTGAACGACATCGTGGTCGAGGCGCTTAGCCTCTCGGGCAAGGCGCGCGTCGATGCCGACCAGATCCTGATCCCCGTCGCGGGGCGCGCGGCGCGCATTCGCGGGCTCGATACCGTCGCTGGCGGGACGCTCACCGCCGTGCGACTCGACGGCGACCTTGCCTATGCCGAGGGCCGCATCCTCAGCGACAATCTGCGCCTGCGCTCGCCGCGTATCGACGCCAAGGCCATCATCGTCGCTGACCTCAACAAGGGCTTCTACACCGGCGCGATAGACGGACGCGTCAACAACTACCGCATCGAAAGCGTCGGCCTTTTCAATATCGATACGCGGATGGACCTCAAGACCGAGCCGCGCGGCGGCTGGGCGATCGCAGGCCGCGTCCGCGCACGCTCGACACAGCTCTTCAATTCAGGCGTGCGCGACCTCCTCGGCGGCAATGCCGTAACGAGCGCCGACGTCCGCTATGGCACCGACGGCATTGTCCACTTTTCGGACCTGCGGCTGAGCGCGCCGCGGCTTCGCGTCACCGGCGGACAGGGGAGCTACGCGCCTGACGGCCGCATCCGGCTCGCGGCCCGTGCGCAGTCGGCCGACTATGGCCCGCTCGGCGTCGAGGTCGCGGGCACGATCAGCGACCCGCGCGCGGTACTGCGGGCCGAGCGTCCGGGTCTGGGGATTGGGCTTGCCAATCTCGAAGCGCGTATCAACGGCGCGCCGAACGGCTACCGGCTCGCTGCAACCGGCGATACTGACTATGGTCCCTTGTCAGCTGATGTCGTTCTGCTCACGGCAAGCGGACCGCTGACAATCGACGTCGAACGCGCGGACCTTTCGGGCATCGTGATGCAGGGTCGGCTGGTCCAGAGCGGGGCAGGACCCTTTGTCGGGCGGCTCGACGCGGCGGGGCAGGGGCTTGGCGGGCTCGTCCGCCTCAGCGCGGACGGTCAGTATCAGGCCGCCGCAATCAACTTGCGGGCCAATAATGTCACCTTGCCGGGCCCGGCGCAGCTCCGGGTCGGATCGGCAGTCGTCGATGCTGACGTCACGCTTTACGACCAGCCGCGGGTCATCGCGGACATCCAGCTTGCTTCAACGCGCATCCGCGAAGTCGACATTGCGGTGGGGCGTGTGAAGGTCGATTATCAGGATGGACGCGGCAAGGCGCAGGCTCTCGTCGAGGGGGTGAGCGGCGTTCCGTTCCGCGTTGCGGTAAACGGCGACCTTCAGCCCGACCTCTGGCGCGCCTCGGTGCAGGGGCGTGCGGCGGGCATCGCCTTCAAAACGGCGTCACCCGCGCGGATCGTCCCCGGCGCCGATGGTTATGAACTATTGCCGACCACCATCGATCTCGGGCGCGGCAGCAGCGCCCGTCTTGCCGGGCGGTTCGGGGAGGGGGTCATGCTCCAGAGCCGGCTCGACCGCGTCAACATGACGCTCCTCAACGCCGTCTATCCCGACATGGGGCTTGGAGGCCGCGCGAGCGGCAGCCTCGATTTCGAGCAGGCGAGCGCCGAGGCCTTCCCGCGCGCCGACGCCAGGCTGACGATTAACAATTTTACCCGTACGACCGCCGCGACGGTGAGTGAGCCGGTGGACATCAATTTTGCAGGCAAGCTGCTCGCCGACGGCGGCGAGGCGCGCGCCGTGATCCGCAAGCGCGGCAGCGTGATCGGGCGGCTGCAGGCCTCGCTCCGGCCGCTGGGGCCAGGCGCGGGGCCCTGGACAACGCGCCTCAGCGCCGCCCCGCTGTCGGGCGGCGTCCGCTACAACGGACCCGCCGAAACTCTCTTCTCCTTCGTCGGAACGGGCGAGCAGCGCCTCTCCGGCCCGATTGCGCTGGCCGCCGACTTCAGTTGCCGCGTCGCCGACCCCTGTCTGAACGGCGTCGTACGGGGGAACGGCATGGTCTATGAAAACCTGACCTACGGGACGCGGCTCACCGATATCGTGACGAACGGCCGCTTCACCGGCAACCGGCTCGAGATCGAACAATTTACTGCAACCGCGGGCGACGGGTCGATCAAGGCGAATGGCTTTGTGAGCCTCGCGGCGGCCGATGGTTATCCGATGAAGATCGAGGCGACGCTCGACAATGCGCGGCTCGCGCGCAGCGACAATATCGGCGCGCGCGCGACCGGCAATCTGACCCTTGAAAAGGTTAAAGGGCAGGCGGCGCTCCTCTCGGGGAGCCTCAGGCTTCCCGAAACGCGCTACCGGATCGTGCGCGAGGGGGCGGCGCAAGTCCCGGTGCTCACGGGCGTCCGCCGCAAACCCCCCGCAGGGCGCCAGCGTATCAGCGGGGAGGGGCTCGCGGCGGTCGGTGGGAGCCTCTTTGATCTCATCCGTCTCGACATCCGCCTGCGCGCGCCAGACCAGATTTATGTGAGCGGCATGGGGCTCGAATCCGAATGGCAGGCCGACGTGACGCTGCAGGGGACGACCGAGGCGCCGCGCGTGACCGGCGAAATCGACCTCGTGCGCGGCACGCTCGGTTTTGCCGGCCGCTCGTTCGATCTTGAGGAGGGCAAGGTGACCTTCCCGACGGGCGATGCCTATGATCCCTCGATCCGCCTTCTTGCGAGCGACACGATCGAGGAGGTGACGGTCAACGTCGCGGTCTCGGGCCGCGCGATGAACCCGCAGATCAATTTCTCGAGCGTGCCAGGGCTGCCACAGGACGAAATCGTCTCGCGCATTCTCTTCGGCGATTCGATCACGACGCTGTCGCCGCTCCAGGCGGTGCAGCTCGCCTCGTCATTGAATGCGCTGCGCAGCGGAGGCGGGGGGCTCAGTCCGCTGGGCGCGCTCCAGTCGGCAACCGGTATCGACCGGCTGCGCATTCTGGGGCCCGATGATACGCAGGGCCGCGGCACAGCGCTCGCCGCGGGGCAATATATTTCGAACGATATCTATCTTGAGGTGATCACCGACGCGCGCGGCTATACCGCGACCCAGCTTGAGATCAGCCTGTCGCGCGCGCTGTCGCTCCTCAGCCAGGCGGGCGGCTCGGGCCAGTCGAACCTCTCGATCCGCTATCGCAAGGATTATTGATGCGCGTGGCATTCCTCTTGGTCGCGCTTCTCTCCGTCGGTGCCTGCAAGGATGAGCCCGATTTCGAGACGCGCTACGAAAGGGCCGTGAAGGAGGTCGATGCGAGGGCGAAGGCGATGGACGCCGACATCGCCGAGGCCGAGCGAGCGGCAAAGGCCGCGGGGGTGGACCCCTCGACCCCGGGCGAGCTCGGCGAACCAGGCGAGCCTCTCCGACATTAGCCTGTGCTCCGCGGGGCTTGCCTTGCGCCGATCCGCCGTCTAACGGGTCTCCGTCATCTGGGGAGTAGCCAGCCGCCCGTTCCGGGCGGGCCGCCGCGTCAACATGCTCGGCCGAGAGGCCGTGGTGCGGTGGAAGCGGGTAACCGCTTGGGCGAGACCAATGGCGTCGACCTTTCGTCCGGGCCGGGCGGCGGGTTCGATAGCCGTTGGAATCGCGCTGCCGCCCGGCCCCGAGGTTTGTTCATGGAAGCCATTTTGACGTCGACCGCCGTCGTCGCCCTCGCCGAGATCGGCGACAAGACGCAGCTGCTCGCCATTCTTCTTGCGACGCGCTTCAACCGTCCCCTTCCGATCATCTTGGGCATTCTGGTTGCGACCCTCGCGAACCATGCGCTTGCCGCGCTGGTCGGCGCGGAGGCGGCGGCGCTCCTTGACAGCAATATCTTCCGCTACGTGATCGCGGCCTCGTTCCTGGCGATGGCGGTTTGGACGCTCATTCCCGACAAGCTCGACGATGACGAGGCGCCCAAGCCGCGCTTCGGCGCCTTTCTGACTACGCTGGTAGCCTTCTTTCTCGTCGAGATGGGCGACAAGACGCAGGTGGCGACGATCGCGCTCGGCGCGCAATATCAGAGCGTACTCGCGGTCACGGCCGGTACCACGCTCGGCATGATGATGGCCAATGTTCCCGCTATCTTCCTCGGACATGAGCTTCTGAAGCGCGTGAACCTGAAAACCGTGCGAATGATCACGGCGGCGCTCTTCCTGGTGATCGGCCTCTGGGTGATTGCACAGACGGCCGGCTGGCTCTGACCAGGGCGCCCGGGGTCTGTCCCGTCGCCAAGATCTCTCGCTCACCTTGTTTGGCGACTGTCCTGGCGCGCGGAAATGCCGACGGTCCCTGCGGTTGCTCAGTCGCGTGCCCCGTGCTCGACGTGCGCCGCCTAGCTGCTGGCGGTGGGGTAATCTGCTCCGCTCAATGCCGCGAGATGATCGCGGCAAACCCTCTCGACGAGACCTTCGAGAACGGCGACGCGCTCGCCGATCCAGGCCAGCTCCTCGGCGCTGATTTTGAAGACAGGCGAGTAGCGCGCGTTCACGTACGCCAGGCGCAGCAGCTCGAAACATCGGCGGCTGAACTTGTCCTCGCGCGGCCACGCCTCGACGAGAGCGGGCGCGATCTGCTCGCACTGAGATCGCAGGAAATTGAGACGGTGGGACTTGGGTGAGTAGAGCGAAAGAACATGCAAGGTGCAGTGATAGAGATGCTCCGCGGCCTGATGATAAAGGAACGCAGCCTTGAGTGGCATTCCCTTGGCCACCGCGACCGCCGCTAGCTCCTTAAAATCGGCACCGCTCCTAAACCACTTCTCAAAATGCTTCTCCGCCTCAACCCGTGCTTCCTCGGGCGGCAGGTTACGCGGCTGCGCAAACTCGAACCCCTCGGCCTCGTAGAGCGCGATCCCCTGCTGGGTGATATCGACGAAGAAGGGTCGCCCGCGCTCGAGCTGCGCGTTCACGTCTTTCAGCGAATGGACGATGAAGCTCACCGGCGCTGTCCGCGTCTTCGCGATCGTGACCTCGCGCATCAGGCGATCCTCGGCCGCCGACCAATGCTCGAACTCGGTGAGCCGGTCGTAGTTGACCACGACGAGAATGTCATAATCGGAGTGATATCCGCCGATCGGATCGTCGACCCAGTCGCCGCGCGCGTAGCTTCCGTAGAGGATGATCTTGAGGATCCGGCCCTTGCGGTTCCAGTCGGCATTGCCGCGGGCATGCGCGGTCTCGAACTCCTCGAACAGGATGCGCACGACCTCGGCAAGCTCGCGCTGCTTGGCTGGCGGGAGATGATCAAGGCCGGTTTGCATATGCTCTACCCTGTAAGGCGCCGGAGCGGATGGCAAGCCCATCCGGTCCGCCGTGTCTCAAAGCCATGGCCAAACGAGCCAGGGCAAGCGCGCATGGAGGCAGCGCGACCAGATGCCGAGCGCGCGCGCGAAATCCTCGGTGACCTCCTCGACGGTAATGCCGTGCCGCGCGGCGAGTTCGTGATAGGAGCTCTTGTCGAAGCGGATCGCGAGCAAGATATCGCCTTGCCGCGCACTCATCTTGGCAAGCGCGATGCGCATGCGGCGCTCATCATCATCGATGCTGACCTTGGAAAGATCGCGCCGCCTCATGGTGCGTCTCCGGCAAGGGCGAGGAGATAATCGCTCGCCTTGCTTGCCTGGTTTGCGGCGCGGAAGATTGCCTTCTCATCGCCCCGAAGGACCGAGAGCCACGAGGCGATATAATCCGAGTGCCGCACGGTGGGAGCAATTTCGAGCGACGCGCAGGTGAAGGCCGCTGCCATCTCGGCGACCAGCTCCTCCTTCGCGTAAGAATCCGAACCAAAGCCGCCCTCCTGGTCACGCCCAAGCCTGCTGGCGTGCCCCGTCCAATGCCCGTTATGCCGATATCGGCATAATGGGCATAATGCCGTAACCCGGATTATGCCGCATGACCTCTGCTGGAGGTCGTTTTTCCGGGCATTAGCCATGCGGTGGTTCGGCATAATCAGAGCCTTTCCAGGAACGCGAGGAGCTGATCATCGG
>Ga0182746_1000567_pt1 | contig 47414 bp, 31 predicted proteins | sample eDN3rd30CBELigOP_FD_128881 | JGI IMG/M metagenome (GOLD analysis project Ga0182746, IMG submission 128881) | Enriched Organic Plus compost microbial communities from Emeryville, California, USA - eDNA 3rd pass 30_C BE-Lig OP (version 2) (version 2) ...
CCAGATCTATCTGATGGACAATCCGCTGCTGCGCCAGCCGCTGGCGCCGGAGCACATCAAGCCGCGCCTGCTCGGCCACTGGGGCACGACGCCGGGGCTCAATTTCATCTACGCCCATCTCAATCGCATCATTACCCGGCGCGACGCCAATATCATCTACATCTGCGGCCCCGGCCACGGCGGGCCGGGCATGGTGGCCAACACCTGGCTGGAAGGGGTCTATTCGGAGATCTACCCGCAGGTCAGCGCCGATGAAGCGGGCATGCGCCGGCTGTTCAAGCAATTCTCCTTTCCAGGCGGCGTGCCCAGCCACGTGGCGCCGGAGACGCCGGGCTCGATCCACGAAGGCGGCGAACTCGGCTATTCCCTTGCGCACGCCTATGGCGCCGCCTTCGACAACCCGGACCTGGTGGTCGCCTGCGTCGTCGGCGACGGCGAGGCCGAAACCGGGCCGCTGGCCACCGCCTGGCATTCCAACAAGTTCCTCAACCCGGTCCGGGACGGCGTGGTGCTGCCGATCCTGCATCTGAACGGCTACAAGATCGCCAATCCAACCGTGCTGGCGCGCCTGTCAGATGATGATCTGCGCGCCCTGTTCACCGGCTACGGCTATGAGCCGGTGTTCATCGAGGGCCATGAGCCGGAGGTCATGCACCAGCTGATGGCGGCGACGCTCGACCGGATCTTTGACCGCTTCGCCGACATCCGCCGCGCCGCGACGCTGGAATCGCCCGAGCGGCCGCGCTGGCCGATGATCATCCTGCGCAGCCCCAAGGGCTGGACCGGACCGAAGTTCGTCGACGGCAAGATGGTCGAAAACACCTGGCGCGCCCACCAGGTGCCGGTTGACGCCTGCCGGACCAACGCCGGCCACCGCCAGATTCTGGAAGACTGGCTGAAAAGCTACGATCCCCGCGACCTGTTCGACGACAGCGGCGCCCTCAAGCCGGAGCTGAAGGCGCTGGCGCCTAAGGGGGTGCGGCGCATGGGCGCCAATCCGCACGCCAATGGCGGCCTGCTGACCCGGCCGCTGGTCACGCCGGATTTCCGCCAGTACGCCGTAGCCGTGGCGGAGCCGGGCGACCGGGAAGACCAGGCGACGCTGATCCTCGGCCAATATCTGCGCGACGTCATGCGCCTCAACGCCGGCACGGCGAATTTCCGCGTCTTCGGCCCCGACGAAACCGCCTCCAACCGCCTGTCGGCGGTGTTCGAGGCCACGGACCGGGTGTGGATGGCGGAGACGCTCGACAGCGACGAGCATCTCTCCGCCGACGGGCGGGTGATGGAAATCCTCAGCGAGCATATGTGCCAGGGTTGGCTTGAAGGCTATCTGCTCACCGGCCGTCACGGCTTCTTCTCCTGCTACGAAGCCTTCATCCACATCATCGACTCCATGTTCAGCCAGCACGCCAAATGGCTCCAGGTGTCGCGCGAGCTGGAATGGCGCAAGCCGGTGCCGTCGCTGAACTATCTGCTGACCTCCCACGTCTGGCGTCAGGATCACAACGGCTTCTCCCACCAGGATCCGGGCTTCGTCGATCTTGTCGCCAACAAGAACCCGGAGATCGTGCGGGTGTATTTCCCGCCGGACGCCAACACCCTGCTGTGGGTGGGCGATCATTGCCTGAAAACCTGGGACCGGGTGAACGTCATTGTCGCCGGCAAGCAGCCGGAGCCGCAGTGGCTGACCATGGATGAGGCGGTCCGCCACTGCGAGGCGGGCGCCGGGGTCTGGCGCTGGGCGGGAACCGAGGACGGCCTGGAGCCGGACGTGGTGATGGCCTGCGCCGGCGACGTGCCGACCAAGGAGACGCTGGCGGCCATCGACCTGCTGCGCCAGAACCTGCCGCACCTGCGCATCCGCATGGTCAATGTGGTGGACCTGATGACGCTGCAGGACCCGCAACACCACCCGCACGGCATGGCCGACGCGGAATTCGACCGGCTGTTCACGTCCGACCGGCCCGTGATTTTCGCCTATCACGGCTATCCGTACCTGATCCACCGCCTCGTCTACAGACGCCGCAACCACCCCAATTTCCACGTGCGCGGCTACATCGAACAGGGCACGACGACAACGCCGTTCGACATGACCGTGCTGAACGAGCTCGATCGCTACCATCTGGCGATCGAGGCGATCCGCCGGCTACCGATCATGGCGGAAAAGGGCGCGGCGGTGATCGCCGGCTTCGAGGAAAAGCTGCGCAAGCACCACGACTGGATTCGCGAACACGGCGAGGACATGCCCGAGGTGCGGGAATGGCGCTGGACCTGGGGCAGGGGCGAGACCGCGTCAGGCTAGGCGTTTCGCCAGAGCAAGGGCGCAGGAACGGGCGCCGGCGCCGGCCTGGCGTCATGGAAACGGGGTATGGTCAACCGGTTGTGGCAAGCTCCGGCCCGGCATGAACGGGGTTTGCCCGGGCGGCAGATTGCAGGGGCGCTCCCATGTCCGGTCTTGTCAGCTTCGACAGCCTCATCGCGCGGCTGGGGCTTGCCCTCGCCATCGGCCTGCTCGTCGGCCTGGAGCGCGGCTGGCGCGAGCGCGCCGAGCCTGCCGGCAGCCGCACGGCGGGTATCCGCACCTACGGCGCCGTGGGGCTGCTTGGCGGCGTCACGGCGGCCCTGTCGCAGGCGCTGGCCGCTCCGGCGGTGCTGGTGGCCGGGCTGCTTGGCTTCAGCGCGGTTTTCGCCTGGTTCAAACAGCGGGAGGAAGCCCAGGACGGCGGCTTCAGCGTCACCGGCGTGGTGGCGGCCATGCTGGTGTTCTCCCTGGGCGCCCTCGCCGCGCTGGGGGAGGTCCACGCCGCCGCGGCGGGCGCGGCCCTGCTCGCCGGCCTGCTGGCCAGCCGCGAAACCCTGCATGGCCTGCTGCAGCGCCTCAGCTGGACCGAGGTGCGCTCCGCCCTGACGCTGGCGGTGATGACCGCCGTGGTGCTGCCACTGCTGCCCAACCGGGCCATCGACCCATGGGGCGGTTTCAATCCATGGGAAGTCTGGCTGTTCACCGTGGTGATGGCCACCATTTCATTCATGGGTTATGCGGCGGTGCGCCTGCTTGGTCCGGCGCGCGGCATGGTGGTGAGCGGGATCGCCGGCGCGCTGATTTCCTCCACGGCGGTGACGGTGGCGCTGGCGCGAAAGGCGGCCGGGGGCGAGCGGGCGGCGCCGCTGGCCGGCGCGGCCTGCCTCGCGGCGATGACCTCCCTGCTGCGCGTGGCGGCGGTGACGCTGATCCTGCGCCTCCAGATCCTGACGTCGGTGGCGCCGGAAGCCCTGGCGGCGGCGCTGACCTTCGCCGCCTGTGGCGGCCTGCTGCTGACGCGCGGCCAGGCAAGCGGGGCCGCCTCCACGCCTGGCAACCCCTTCGAATTGGGCTCGCTACTGCTGTTTGCCCTGATGTTCGCGCTGATCTCGACCATCAGCGCAGCCGTGGTCGGGCGTTTTGGCGGCGGCAGCCTGGTCGCGACCTCCGCCCTGTCAGGAATGTTCGACGTGGACGTGGCGGTGCTGAGCGCCCTGCGGCTCACCGACCAGGGCGTCGCCGCAGGCGTGATCGGCCATGGGGTGCTCGCCGCTCTCTGCGCCAACGCGGTGGGGCGGCTGGCGCTGGCGATAGCGGCTGGCCCGGCCAGCTTCTGGTTGCCGCTGCTGGGCGCGACCATCGCCGCCGCCATGGCTGGCGGGTTCGTGCTGTTCACAACCGATTAGGGTGTTTCCGGCGTCCCGGCCCCGGAAGCCGCGCAAGCTGTCTGCACGCGGTCCAGCGTCCGCAGGCTGCGGACCTGTCAGGCGTTTACAGCCCTCCCCCTTGTCGCATGTCCATGGCCGCCGCTGGCGTGCACCGGCGCACCTCACGCAACTGGCGCGCCGGCTAACTTGTCTCAGAAGCAGGGTGCTTCTTGAGGGACTGGGACATGAACGCCATCAAATCCGCAAGCGCGATCATTTTCGCCACGCCCATCGGCTGGGCCATGATGGCGGTGGGCCTGATCGTGACGGTGCAACTGGCGGGCGCCTGACCGGCGCGACCTGGGACCGCCTGGAAGAAGATCACAGCCAGACCTGAAAAGGCGGCGCATCCGGGATGCGCCGCCTGATGGCGGTCCGGGCCGGGAGTCCATCCGGCAACGCCCGGCCTGTCAACGCTCCAGCCAGGTTATTCGGCTGCCTGGCGCGCCGGCTTGCTCTGGATGACCTCGAAACCCTCGAATTCCGGATGACCAGTGGTCATCGGGCCGTTGCCCGGCTGGGCGGCGCGCTGGTGCGATTTCTTGAACTGCACGGACTGGGTCCAGGCGTCGAAGTGCGCCTTCGAAGCCCACAGCGTGTAGGACGAATAGAGGATGTGATCCTCCTTCTCCGGGCCACGCAGCATGTGGAATTCGATGAAACCATCAAGCTCGTGCAGATAGGATTCGCGGTTGAGCCATACCTGCTCAAAATCTCCGGCCCTGTCCTTGAGGACCTTGAAACGGTTCATGCCAATGTACATCAGGCTCTCCTGCTCAGCCGGCGGTTCCGCTCCACTTCACCGGTCTGATCCAGACAGACCGGCCTGAAGCCGGACACACGCGGCCCCAACACATATATTTCTGACAACAACCCTAACAGAAAACGGCGCATGTCGCGTGACAAAACAGGGCGAAGTCGCCCCCCCTTCACGCCTCAATGGGAGGCAAATCTGATCGTCAGACCGGCCTTGGCCTGCATGCCGGCGCTGGACGTGTAGTTCAGATACTGGGTGTAACGCCGGTCAAACAGGTTCTGCACCGACACGTCCGCCCGCACCCAGTCATTGAAGCTGTAAGAGGCGAACAGATCGACAAGACCGTAACCAGGCGTCGCCAGATCCACCTGGTTCGGCGGCAGGTTGCGGCGGCTCTTGCCGAACACCCCGGTGATGCGGCCGCCCACCGTCAGGCGGTTGTCGAGGAAGCGGAAGCCCAGCGTACCGGAGATCCGGTTCGGCGGCACGGATGCAAGGCCATAGCCGGTTTCCTGATCCTTGCCGCGCACATAGGTTCCGGCAATGGTGGTGAAGCCCCAGCCCCAGTCATAGGCCGCTTCAAGCTCGGCGCCGGTGAGGCGAACCCTGGCGAAGTTCTGATACTGCTGGTCCGGCATCAGCGCGCACATGCGCCGCGCCTGGGCCGGGGGCAGCCGCGTGCACACGGAGTTGGGCATGCCGGGAATGAAGGCGACCAGGGTCGAGGTGTCGGCGTTGGTGAAGCCGATATAGTCGTCGATCTCGTTGCGGAACACCGTCGCCTTGGCGCGGAAAGTGTCGCCCGCCTTCAGCACGTCGTTGTACTTCAGATTGACGCCCGCCTCGAGATTGTGCGCCACCTCGGGCCTGAGGTTCGGGTTGGGCAACATGCGGAACGCCGGGAATGGATGATATCCCTCGATCAGCGTTTCGGTGATGGTGGGCGCGCGATAGGCCTCGGCGTAGGTGGCGTACAGTTCAAGGCCGGTGAGGGGCGTCACGCCAATGGTGAACTTGGGCGATGCCCGGCCGCCGTCGCTGCCGGTTGTCGGGCTGGACAGTTCGTAATGGTCGTAACGCACGCCGCCAACCACGCGCAACCAGCTGCTGTAACGGATCTCGTCCTGGACATAGACGCCGAACAGGGTGCGCTCCCCGCCCGGCGTGAAGGCCGAGCCATAGCCGCCGGCGGTGTCCCAGGTGTGAACCCTGTCCCAGACGCCGTCGCCGCCATAGGTCAGGGTGTGGGACAGGGCGCCAGTCTGGAACTTCGACGTGTTGAAGATGTCGAAGCCGGTGGTTTTCTGGTCGTAGATGATGCGGCTCAGGCCTGGAACGGCGCCGAGCACGCCATATGTCCCGCTGGGTGAATTGGCCATGTAGCGCTGCGACATCGTCGTGTCGTTGGCGTAGACCTTCATGTTGAGGTCAACCAGCGGCGTCTCGGGGCTGCGGAAGCGGTAGCCCAGGGTGTACGTCCCGGTATTGAGCACATTGTCAAAACGCGCGCCCTGGTTGCTGGAGCCGCTGTTGCTGAACCCGTAGTTCTGGCGCAGGGCCGTCGCCGAGATTTCGTGCCCTTCGGCCGGGCGGATGTTCACCTTGAACAGCCCGCTGGCCACCTCGCTGCCGGTGTCGTTGATCACCGCGCCGGCGCCGTCCTTGTAGTTGTAGGTCTGGCGGGTGAGGAACTGGCCATAGACATCGGCGACGCCGCCGATCCTGGCGCCGACGGCGCTGCTGGACAGGAAGCCGGCGCCGTTTGTCCCGAGCACCAGGCGCTGCTCCGCGCCGACCTTCTGGTCGGGCTTGAGCAGATCGTCGACGCCGCGCGTCTGGAACAGCACCACGCCGCCGATGGCGCCGGAGCCATAGATCGACGACACCGGACCGCGCGTCACGTCCACGCGGCTGACCAGCTCGGGATCAAGGTAGAACTGGCCATTGGCGTTGTGGCCGCTGACGCCGTAATTCTGACGGGCGCCGTCAACCAGCACCGCCACGCGGCCGAAATCCTGCAAGCCGCGAATATTGATCGACTGGGCTGGATCGTTGGCGTTTTCCTGGCTCCAGACGCCGGGAATCTCACGCAACACATCAGAAATACGCGACGGATTGAACCGCTCGATCTCATTGCGATTGACGATGCTGACGCCGGCAAGCTGGTCGATGGCTTTCTGTTCGACGCGGGTTGCCGAAACCGAAATTGTATCGAGTTTGATTTCTTCTGCGGTCGCCACCGTGATGGCCAGAAATGACGCAGACAGAAACAACGCCCCGCACGCATATTCGCGCATCGCCCAGATCCCGAAGTTTGACAGTTACGGTTTCCGCCCGCGCTCTGCTGCCCCTCGCAGCCGCGCCCGACCGGCAACTTCTCTGCCCCTCCGTAAATTCAGGAAATACACGAGTCAAACACAATATTACTTCGAAATTATAATGATTTAAAATTAATCCTTTGATCTGGATTCATTCCAGTTCCAGACTGAACCAATTATCAGAATGAATCTAAACTGAAGTTCTGGCATATCCCGGCAAAAACGCCCGGGACCTTTCGTCGGGCGACGGCGCCCGGCAACAGGCCAACAGCGCCACAAAACAGATATTATCTTGCTGATAAATCTGGATAATTATAAAACCATGCCGCATCCAAATCCGGCCATGAAGCGCGGCATGAACCGACGCCGACGTCAAAACAGTACAAAGTTTATCTGTAACTGTACGCGCCTTGCCTGTATGGAGGCGTGGGACGGATGACGGCTGGGGAGCGAATCTGACATGGGCGTCCAGCTTCAGGTCACGCCTCGCGCACATGGCGGACCCACGCATTCAACCCGGAAGGCGCACCGGCGTTTCACGTCGCCTTCACCCCACATCCGGCGCCAGCCCGGCCCCACCACCGGAGACGGGGCCTGCCCTTCTGATTCGTGAACCCCGGAGTGGCGGCGCCGGCCGCCAGCGCCAGGGTCACCCGGCGGCCGGCCTGACCGGCGACAACAAACGGAACGTCAGCCATGACCGACCAGACACGGCGCGACACCGCGCACCTCCCGGCGCCGGCGCAGGCGCCCCACTTCACCAGACGCGGATTGATGGGCGCGGCGCTCTCCGGAGCCCTGTTTACGTTCGCCGCGGCCCCTGAGGCGATCGCCGCGGGAGCCCCTGCCCCGGCGCCCGCGAAACGCATCGTCGTGGCCGGCGGGGCCCTGACGGAAATCGCTTACGCGCTGGGACAGGCCGACAGGATCGTCGGCGTCGACACCACCAGCACGTTTCCGGCCCAGGCGCAGAAAGACAAGGCCAGCATTGGTTATGTGCGGCAGCTTTCGCCCGAGGGCATCCTGTCGCTGCAACCGGACGTGCTGCTGCTGCAGGAAGGCGGCGGGCCGCCGGAGGCGCTGACCCTGGTGTCCCAGGCCGGCGTGCGCATCGTGCGTGCGCCCGAAGCCGCGACCGAACAGGGCGTGCTTGATCGCATCGCGACGGTTGGCGCGGTCACCGGCGCCCAGGACGCCGCCGGCAAGCTTGAACAGCAGGTGCGGGACAAATTCGCCGCCCTCGCGGAAAAGCGCAAAAAGATCACGAAGCCCGCGCGGGTGATGTTCATCCTCAGCCTGCAAAATGGCCGCCCGCTGGTGGGCGGCGCCGGCGCCAGCGCCGACGGCATGATCCGCCTTGCCGGCGGCGAGAATGTCGCCAGCGGTTTCCAGGGCTACAAACCCATGACCGACGAGGCGGTGATCGAAGCCGCGCCTGACGTCATCCTGATGATGCGCGGCGGCCCGCGCCAGCATGCCGCCGGCGACGTGTTCAAGGCGCCGGCGCTGTCCGCCACGCCGGCGGCGAAGACACAGCGGCTGGTGAGCCTGGACGGCCTGTACCTGCTCGGCTTTGGTCCGCGCGCGCCGGACGCGGCGCTGGAGGTGTTCAATGCGCTCTACCCGGAGCTGAAGGAAGCCCGCTAAGCCGTCGCACAAGGGACGCGGACGCACGGCGCACGCCGGCGCCGCCCGAGGATTGGGTCTCACCATGCAGGGATCGGAAGCGGTCGCGTTCAGGCCGGGAGTGATGTTGCTGTTCGTCACGCTGGCGCTGCTGATGGCGGCGGTCGTCGTGTTGTCGCTTGGCGCGGGCGCCGTCGACATCAGCCCCCGGCGGGTGCTGGCCATTTTCGCTGGCGGCCTTGGCCTCACCGACCAGACGGCGACGCCGCGCGAGGCGCTGGTGCTGTTCGACATCCGCGCGCCGCGCACCCTGCTGGGCCTGCTGGCCGGCGCGGCGCTGGCGGTTTCGGGCGCGCTGATGCAGGGCCTCTTCCGCAACCCCCTCGCGGATCCCAGTCTCGTGGGCGTTTCATCAGGCTCGGCGCTGGCGGCGGCGGCCTCCATCGTTGTCGGCGACCGGCTGATCGCCGCATTCTGGCCGGCGGGAACCACCCTGCCGTTCGCCGTGCTGCCGGCGGCGGCGTTCCTTGGCGGGCTGATCACCACCACCGTCCTGTACGTCATCGCCACGCGCCAGGGGCGCACCTCGGTCACCACGATGCTGCTGGCCGGCGTGGCGCTGGCGGCGCTGGCCGGCGCGCTCACCGGCCTGCTGGTCTATGTCGCTGATGACCGGCAGCTGCGCGATCTCACCTTCTGGTCGCTTGGCAGCCTCGGCGGCGCCACCTGGACCAAGGTGGCGGCCGTGGCGCCCGCCGTGCTGCTGGTGATCGTCGCCGCCCCGGTGCTGGCGCGCGGGCTCAACGCGCTGCTGCTGGGCGAGGCCGAGGCCTATCACGTGGGCGTGGCGGTGCAGCGGCTGAAACGGCTGGCCATCCTGCTGACGGCGCTGGCCGTCGGGGTCGCGGTGGCGGCATGCGGGGCCATCGGTTTTGTTGGCATCGTCGTGCCGCACGTCATCCGCCTGGCCTGCGGCCCCGATCACCGGGCGCTGCTGCCGGCCAGCGCCCTGCTGGGCGGCTCGCTGCTGGTGGGCGCCGACGTGCTGGCGCGGCTGCTGGTATCGCCTTCGGAACTGCCGATCGGCATTCTCACCGCCGCGGTCGGCGCGCCGTTCTTTCTCTGGCTGCTGTTGCGCGGCGGCAGGGGGACGTTCGCATGAGCCTGCTCACGCTTTCCGCCGCCAGTTACGGCGTGCGCGGCAAAACCCTGCTCAACCAGGCCAGCATGACGCTGCGCCCTGGGGAACTGACCGTCGCCGTTGGCCCGAACGGCGCCGGCAAATCAACCCTGCTGCGCCTGTGCTGCGGCGAACTGGCGCCAACCGGCGGCCGGGTTCTGTGGGACGGCGCGAACCTCGCCAGCATCCCGCCGTGGCGGCTGGCGGCGGCGCGCGCCGTGCTGCCCCAGGCCTCCAGCCTCGGCTTTCCGTTCACGGTGGCGGAGGTTGTCCGTCTTGGCATGGAGACGGTGGGCCGCAAGCTGCCGCGCGCCGACGCGACGGCGATCATCGACGCCAGCCTGGCCAGCGCCGACGTGAGCCATCTGACTGGCCGCAGCTATGAAACGCTCTCCGGCGGCGAGCGCCAGCGCGTGCACTTCGCCCGCGCCATCGCCCAGCTGGCGGCCGGGCGCGCCGCGTCAGGGCGGGATGACCTGCCCCAGGCGCTGTTCCTGGATGAGCCCACCGCCAGCCTCGACATTCACCACCAGCTGCTGCTGATTCGCGAGGCGCGCCGGCTGGCCGACAGCGGCGTCGCGGTTTTCGCGGTGCTGCACGACCTCAGCCTGGCGTCATCCTGCGCCGACGCCATCCTGCTGATGCGCAACGGTGAGATCGTCGCCCAGGGCGCGCCGGACATGGTGCTGACGCCGGACTGGGTGCGGCGGGTGTTTGGCGTCGAAGCCGAGATTTTCCAGGCGCGCGGCGGCGGACCCGCCTTCGCCTACCGGCTGCCGTAGCATCAGGACGCCCGGACGGCGCCAGAGACGGGCAGCGCCAGGGACTGGCGGCGTCCGGCGACGCCTCACCGACAGGAACAGCCCGTAGATCGCTGGCAAAGCCACAGGCGCCGCCTGTTTCACATCGCATTTCCGCACCAGCGGGCGCGCCAGGGCCCGCTGGTTTTTTTGCGCCGGCGCGCATGAATTTTGCAAAATTTGCATAATCCTGGATGAAATTCCGCAATTCTTCGCAGAATAAGCCCTTCCCGGAACGCCGCCGGTTGCGGATATTGCAAACCGTCCGAGCAACAATCAGGTAACAAGGGTCGAGATGGGGAAGCGTATCAAGCGGCTGATGGTCGCCAACCGTTCTGAAATCGCCATCCGCGTTTTTCGCGCGGCGACGGAACTGGGCATCGAAACGGTGGCCATCTACGCGGAGGAGGACCGGCTGTCGCTGCACCGCTTCAAGGCGGACGAGGCCTATCGGGTCGGCGCCGGCAAAGGGCCGCTGCAGGCCTATCTCGACATTGATTCGATCATCGACATCGCCGTGAAAGCCCGGGTCGACGCCATCCATCCCGGCTATGGCTTCCTGTCGGAAAGCCCGGAATTCGCCGAGGCGTGCGCGGCGGCCGGCATCATCTTCATCGGCCCCACGCCCGACACCATGCGCCAGCTTGGCAACAAGGTGGCGGCGCGCAATCTGGCCGTATCGGTCAACGCGCCGGTGATGCCGGCCACCGATCCCCTGCCCGATGACGACGCCGAGGTGCTGCGCCTCGCCGCCGGCGTCGGCTATCCGGTGATGCTGAAGGCGAGCTGGGGCGGCGGCGGCCGCGGCATGCGGCCCATCGACAATGAATCCCGGTTGCTGGACGCGGTGGCGGCGGCGCGGCGCGAAGCGAAGGCGGCGTTCGGCAAGGACGAGGTGTATCAGGAAAAGCTGGTGCGCCGCGCCCGCCACGTCGAGGTGCAGTTGCTGGGCGACGCCCATGGCAATCTGGTGCACCTGTTCGAGCGCGACTGCACCATCCAGCGTCGCCACCAGAAGGTGATCGAGCGCGCCCCGGCGCCCTATCTGGACGACGCCGCCCGCGCCGCGCTGGCGGAGGCCGCCCTCGCCATTGGCCGCGCCGCCAACTATCGCGGCGCCGGCACCGTGGAGTTCCTGATGGACGCCGACACCGGCGCCTTCTACTTCATCGAGGTCAATCCGCGCATTCAGGTGGAGCACACGGTGACCGAGGTCGTCACCGGCCTCGACATCGTCAAGGCGCAGATCCGCATCGCCGAGGGCGGCCGCATTGGCGTGGTGGAAGAGACGGGGATTCCGCCGCAGGAGAAAATCCGCCTCGCCGGCCACGCCATGCAGTGCCGCGTCACCACCGAGGACCCGGAGCGCGGCTTCGCGCCGGACTATGGCCGCATCACCGCCTATCGCGGCGCCTCCGGCTTCGGCGTGCGCGTTGACGGCGGCACCGCCTATTCCGGCGCCGTGGTCACGCCGTTCTATGACGCCATGCTGGAGAAGGTCACCGTCTGGGCGCCAAAGCCGGACGAGGTGATCGCCCGCATGGACCGCACGCTGCGCGAATATCGCATCCGCGGCGTCGCCACCAACCTGCCGTTCCTGGAGGCGGTGCTGGCCCATCCCGATTTCCGGGCGATGAACTACACCACCCGGTTCATCGACGACACGCCGGAACTGTTCAACCTGACGCCGCGCCGCGACCGCGCCACCAAGTTGCTGCGCTCCATCGCCGACGTCACCGTCAACGGCCACCAGGAGATGAAGGGACGCAACGGCCTCGCCGCCGACCTGCGCACGCCGGAGGCGCCGACGTTCGGCGGCGTGCCCCCCGACGGGACGAAGCAGTTGCTCGACCGGCTGGGCCCGCGCGACTTCGGCCGCTGGATGCGTGAACAGCAGCGCGTGCTGATCACCGACACCACCATGCGCGACGCCCACCAGTCGCTGCTGGCGACGCGCATGCGCAGCTTCGACCTGCTGCCCGCCGCCAGCTCCTACGCCAGCGGCCTGCCGGGCCTGCTGTCGCTGGAATGCTGGGGCGGCGCCACCTTCGATGTCGCCATGCGCTTCCTCACCGAAGATCCGTGGGAGCGCCTCGCCGGCATCCGCCGGCAGGCGCCCAACCTGCTGCTGCAGATGCTGCTGCGCGGGGCCAATGGCGTCGGCTACACCAATTATCCCGACAACGTGGTGCGCCACTTCATCCGCCAGGCGGCGGACGGCGGCGTTGACCTGTTCCGCATTTTCGACTGCCTGAACTGGGTGGAGAACATGCGCGTCGCCATCGACGCGGTGGCGGAGGCCGGCAAGATCGCCGAAGGCGCCATTTGCTACACCGGCGATGTGTTCGACCCGGACCGGGCCAAATATTCCCTCAATTATTACGCCGGGCTGGCGCGGGAGCTGGAGGCGGCGGGCTGCCATGTGCTGGCCATCAAGGACATGGCCGGCCTGCTGCGGCCGCCGGCGGCGCGGGCGCTGATCAAGGCGCTGCGCGACGTCACTGACCTGCCGATCCATTTGCACACGCACGACACCTCCGGCGCCGCCAGCGCCACGGTGATCGCCGCCATCGAGGCGGGCGTCGACGCGGTGGACCTCGCCACCGACGCCATGTCGGGCGCGACCTCGCAGCCGTGCCTCGGCTCGGTGGTGGAGGCGGTGCGCGGCACGGAGCGCGACGCTGGCCTCGACGCCGACGCCATCCGCCGCATCAGCTTCTACTGGGAAGGCGTGCGGGCGCTGTACGCGCCGTTCGAGAGCGACCTGCGCGCCGGCGCCTCCGAGGTCTATCTGCACGAGATGCCCGGCGGCCAGTTCACCAACCTCAAGGAGCAGGCGCGCTCCCTCGGCCTGGAGACGCGCTGGCACGAGGTGGCGCGGGCCTATCGTGAGGCCAACGACCTGTTCGGCGACATCGTCAAGGTGACGCCATCGTCCAAGGTGGTGGGCGACATGGCGCTGATGATGGTGGCCCAGGGGCTGACGCCGGCCGACGTGCTCGACCCGGAGCGGGAGATCGCCTTCCCCGCCTCGGTGGTGGAGATGCTGAAGGGCGACCTCGGCCAGCCCGTGGGCGGCTGGCCGGAGGCCCTGCAGAAGAAGGCCCTGCGCGGCCAGCAGCCGATCACCGTGCGGCCCGCCTCGCTGCTGGGCGAGGCGGATCTCCCGGCGGCGCGCAAACAGGCGGAAACCGAGGTCGGCCGGCAGATCGACGACCAGGAGCTGGCCTCCTGGCTGATGTACCCCAAGGTGTTCGCCGACTACGCCCGGATGGCCGACGCCTATGGGCCGCTGTCAGCGCTGCCGACGCCGGTGTTCTTCAACGGCATGAAGGCGGGCGATGAGATCGTCGCCGAGATCGAGCCGGGCAAGACGCTGATCATCCTGCTCCAGGCCATCGGCGAGGCGGAGCCGGACGGGCACGTGAAGCTGTTCTTCGAGCTGAACGGCCAGCCGCGCGTTATCCGCGTCGCCGACCGCAGCCGCGTCGTCGCCACGGCGCGGCGCAAGGCCGACGATGGCGATCCCAGCCACGTGGCGGCGCCGATGGCCGGCGCGGTGTCGTCCATCGCCGTGCGCAAGGGCCAGAAGGTGGAGGCCGGCGCGCCGCTGCTGACGCTGGAGGCGATGAAGATGGAAACGACCCTGGCCGCCCCCCGCGCCGGCGTCGTCACCGACGTGGCCGTGGCCGTGCGCGACAATGTGGAGGCGCGCGACCTGCTGCTGCTGCTGGAATAGGCGTTGACGCGAGGTTGGGGAGTCCCTGGCCTCGTCCCGACGTTTCAGGGCGCGCGCCAGCGACGTCAACTGCACAGCAGCACAACCGCACAACCACGTCATGCCCGGGTCCGTCCCGGGCATTCACGTCTTTGGACTGCTGATCACTGGCGACCGTTGCGGACCTGAGGCCCGCGGGAATGCCCGGGCGCGCGCCCGGGCATGACGGTTGGGGATGGACGGCGCGGGGACAAGGTCAGGCGGGCAAAGACGCCGGCGTCCTGCCTCACCGCGCCCGGCGCACGCCGGGCAGCACGTAGCGGCGCTCCAGCCAGCGGGCGGCGACCACCACCACCGAGACCAGCGCCAGATAGACCGCGCCGGCGACCAGATAGGCGTCGAGAAAGCGGAAGCTGCGGATGGCGAGGTCCTGCATCTGGGCGAAGAATTCCGCGTACTGGATCAGGAAGGCGATGGAGCTGTCCTTGAGGTTGAGGATGACCTGATTGGTCAGCGCAGGCACCGACAGGCGCAGGACCTGCGGCAGGATCACCAGCTGGAAAACCTGGAGGTCGCTGAACCCCTGGGCGCGCGCCGCCTGCAACTCATCCGGGTCGAGCCCGCGAAACGCCGTCATCAGATAACGGGCGTTATAGGCCGCCACGTTCAGGGTGAAGCCGATGACCGCCACGGTGAACGGCGTCAGCTTCAGCCCCCATTGCGGCAGGCCGTAGTACATCAGGAACAGCAGCACGATCAGCGGCGTGCCGATGAAGAAGGAGATGTAGCCTTCCGTCAGGCGCCGGCGCAGGGGGCCGCCGCTGATCGCCAGGTAGAACACCGCCACGCCGCCGGCGAGGCCGGTGACGCTGATGACCGCCGCCAGCAGCAGCGTATTGCCGAGGCCCGACAACACCTGCGGCCAGTACTCCAGCATCAGCGCGAGGAAGGAGGCCATCGCTCAGCGCTCCGCCGGGCCGGCAGGCCGCGCCTGGTCCATGGGCTGCGCCGCGCCTATTGGCGGCGCCGTTTGCGCTTGCCGCAATTCCTGATGGAAGAAGGCGCGGACGCGCGGATCGGCGTTGGGGCCGAACAGCTCGTCCACCTCGCCTTCAGCATGGATGCGGCCCTGATCGAGGAACATCACCCGGCCGCCGGCGGCGCGGGCCAGATAAAGGTCGTGGGTGACGCACAGCATCGACACGCGCTCATCGCGCAGCTGGTGCAGGATGTTCACCACCTCCCGCGACATCAGCGGGTCGAGCGCCGACGTCGGCTCGTCGAAGAACAGCACCGCCGGGTCCATCGCCAAAGCGCGGGCGATGGCGACGCGCTGCTTCTGGCCGCCAGAGAGCTGGGCGGGGTATTTGTGGGCGTGCGCCTGCATGTCCATGCGGGCGAGCTGGCGCAGCGCCCGTTCGTCCGCTTCCGCCGCCGGCATGCGGCGCAGGTGACGCAGCGCCAGGGTGACGTTCTGCAACGCCGTCAGGTGGCGGTAGAGGGCGAAATTCTGAAAGACGAAGCCAATGCGCTGGCGCAGCGCCCGCTCATCAACGCCGGGCCCCAGCACGTCGCGGCCCTCGAACACCACCCGCCCGCCGGTCGGCGTCGCGAGGCGATTGAGGCAGCGCAATAGCGTCGACTTGCCGGAGCCGGACGGGCCCATGATGACTTTCAGCTCGCCCTGGGCAAGCGCGAAGCTGACGCCGTCGAGGATTATCCGCCCGTCATACTCCAACTTCAGATCCTGGACCGACAGCAGCGTCATGGCGTTCTCATCCCGTCAGGCCAGGAATGCGCGTGCGCTTTTCCAGCGCCCAGACGCCCGTGACCAGGAGTTTGTAGATCAGGAAATAGATGATCCCCACCGCCAGATAGATCTCGACGCCGCGCAGGGTCGTGGCCGACAGCGACATGGCTTCCTTCATCACGTCGGGGATGCCGACCGTGTAGGCGAAGGGCGAGTATTTCAGCACCGTGGTGAATTCGTTGATCATGCCGGGCACGGCGAAGCGCAGCATCTGCGGAATTTCAATCAGCCGCAGGATCTGGAAGCGGCTGAGGCCCATGGCTTCCGCCGCCAGCACCTCGCTGGCGTCAACGGAATCGAAGGCGCCGCGAAACACCTCCGCCAGATAGGCGCCGGCAATCACGCCGAGGCTCAGCATCATGGCGACCAGCGGCGGCACGCGCAGGCCGGCGTTGGGCAGACCGAAAAACACAATGAACAGCAGCACCAGCACCGGCACGGCGCGGAAGATAAAGGTGAACGCGCCGAGCAGGCCCCTCAGCCACGGCGAACCGATCCGGCTGAGCATGGCGACGCCAAGGCCAACGACGACGCCGGTGAGGCTGCACGCCACCGTCACCATGATGGTGTAGCCAACGCCGCCGGCCAGCTGGAGGAGGATTTGCAGGAAGCTCATGCGGCGGACCCGGCGCGCATGGACTGCGGCCCGGCGCAGGGCGCGCAGGCGGCGGCGGCAAAACCGGCTGGCGTCAGGGAGGCTGGAGGTGCGTGCATGTGGGAGCCATTGTCCAGTTTCGCATGAATGCGACAGCCCATGCGATTCTGGGTAAATGGAACACCGCGTCGCGTTAAGAAATTGCCTCTGACCGGCGGACAGAGGCAAAAGCCGACTCAGGCGACCGGATTTTTCGCGACCGGATTTTTCGCGCCCCGCCCAGCCACATCGGGGCGCGCCGGACCCACGCGCGTTATTTCAGCCATTTGTCGATGATGGCCTGCCGCTCCTCGGGCTTCAGCTCGGTGGTCAGATATTTGTCCACGTCTTCGCGCAGCTTGCTGCCCTTGGGGAAGGCAAAACCGAAACGGTCGAAGCCAGTAAAGACATAGCTGTCCTGGATCGGCATGGTCTTGCGGTAGACCGAGGCGACGGTGCCGTCGAGGAAGGCCAGATCGAGGTTGCCATTGCGCAGGTCGGCCAGCACCTCGTTGTAGGACGGATAGACCTTGACCTGGTCGAGCTTGTACTGGCCCTTCGGCTCAAGGGTGTTCTTGATGAAGTCGCTGTAGGCCATGCCGCGCGGATAGCCGATGCTGTACTTCTTCAGGTCATCAAGGTTGTCGATCTTGATGTTGCGGTTCTTGAGACTGACGAGGTTCCAGGTGTTGTCCATGTAAGGAATGGAGAAATCCATCACTTCCTTGCGCTTGTCAGTGATGGAGATGCCCGAGAAGGCGATGTCGGCCTGGCCGGCGACCACGGCGCCCAGCATGCCCTGCCAGTCATAGGGGGTCAGCTTGATGGTGCAGCCGCGTTTCTTGCAATAGCCCTCGATCAGCTCCAGATCGAGGCCGACGGTCTTGCCGTTTTCCTCATAGAGATTGGGGGGCGACGCCGGCGTCACCGCCGCGCGGATCACCTTGCCCTGCTCTTCCGATGAGCAGCCGGCGAGGACGAGAAGACACAGACCGGCAAGAGCGGTGATTCCACGCATGTTGGCGTCACTTTCAGACATGCGGCGTCGCGCCGCAACCGTTGACGTGGAATCGTAACAAACGGGGCGCCCACCGGCAAGGCGGCGGGCGGCCTCAACCCGCCGCCGCCCTGCGCAACCGGGGGCGCCCCACCGGCTTCGCCAGGCCAAAATGCGCCCGCAGGGTCGAACCGGCGTAGGCCTCGCGAAAGATACCCTTCCGGCGCAGCAACGGCACGACTTCGTCCACGAACACGTCGAGGCCGTCGGGAACCACGTCGGGCATCAGGTTGAAACCGTCGGCGGCGCCGGCGTGGAACCAGGCGGCGATGTCGTCGGCGATCTGTTCGGGCGTCCCGACGATCAGCCGGTGGCCGATGCCGCCGCCAATGCGGCGGATAAGCTGGCGCACCGTCAGGCCGTCGTTCACCGACAGTTCGACGAGGGCGCGTGAAAATGTTTGCCAGCCTTTGGCGTCGCCCAGCAGCGAGCCGGGAAGCGGCTGGTCCAGGTCCAGCGTCTCCGGCTCCACGCCCAGCATCTTGGCGACGCGCTGCACGGCGAACTCCGGCGGGACCAGCGACCACAGCCAGTCCTCGCGGCGGCGGGCCTCCTCTTCTGTTGCGCCAATCACCGTGGCGAGGCCCGGCAGAATGACGATGTCATCGCCGCGCCGGCCGTAACGGGCGGCCCTGGCGCGAATGTCATCGGCGAAGGCCTTGCCTTCCGGGATGGCGTTGGCGACCGAGAACACCGCCTCGGCGTGGCGCGCCGCCAGTTCGCGGCCATCGTCCGAACCGCCCGCCTGGACGATGACCGGATGCCCCTGCGGCGAGCGCGGCACGTTGAGCGCGCCCTGGACGCGGTAGTGACGCCCCACATGGTTCAGGTCGTGGATGCGGTTTTCGTCGGCGAACACGCCGCTGGCCTGGTCGCCGACGAAAGCCCCGTCCTCCCAGCTGTTCCAGAGCCCCTTGACGACGTCGGCAAATTCGCCGGCGCGCTCGTAGCGGGCGCCATGTTCCGCCACGTCGTCGAAGCCGAAATTGCGGGAGGCGCGCGGATCGGCGGTCGTCACCACATTGAGGCCGACCCGGCCGCCGCTGACCAGATCGAGGCTCGCGAAGCGGCGGGCGATATTATAGGGCTCGTTATAGGAGGTGGAGGCGGTGGCGATCAGACCAATATGGCTGGTGGCGCGGGCCACCGCCGCCAGAATGACCGTGGGCTCAAGGGCATAGAACGGCCTGTACGCTGGCCGTTCGGTGATCGCCGGCACATCGGCAAGGAAGATTGCGTCCAGGGTTCCGCGCTCCGCCGCCTGGGCCACGCGCACATAATGATCGGCGCTGATGAAGGCCTCCGCGCCCTGGGGGGTAGCCCGCCAGGCCGAGTTGAAGAACCCGGCGGTGAGAATGTTGACGTTGAGGTGCAACTGCCGTGCGCTCATGGGCCGGTCTCCGGTGCGGGGCGATCAGAAGAAGCCGAGTTTCGGCAAGGGCGTTCCCGTCAGCTCCCACGCGCCAAGCGCCTGGGCTTTCAGCGTTGCGGGATTGTGGGAGGCCAGGGTGCGGGCGTTACGCCAGTGCCGGTCGAGATTTCTGGCGCGCTGGGTGGCGGAGGCGCCGCCCACGTCAAACAGGCGGGTGGCGCCGCGCAGGGTCAGTTCGTCCACCACCAGCTTGGCGCGCGCGGTCAACACGGCGGCGTGGTGCGCCAGCGCCTCATCTGGCTCTCCCCGCGCACGGGCGGTCGAGAGGGCGTCATGGGCGTCGGCGGCGGCAAGAACCAGCGTCTCGGCGGTCCAGGCGTCGGCGCCAATGCGCCCGACGATCTCCTGCAGCAGCGGATCGTCCTCCGGCCGTTCGGCGCTGGAATAGTAGAAGTTGCGGTCGCGGCGGCTGCGCACCAGATCGGCGGCGTCCGCCGCCACGTTGCGCAGGACGCCGGCGACAATGGCCGTCACCAGCAACTGGGCCAGGGTGTTGCTGTAAGGCAGGCCAAAGCCGGAGCCCGGCTCATCCGGCAGAACCTCATCGGCTTCGATGCGGACATCATGCAGCACGGTGCTTCCTGAACCCGTCAGGCGCTGGCCGGCGCCGTCCCAGTCATCAACCAGTTCGACGCCGTCGCGGCGGGTTGGCAGCAGCACCGACAGATTGCGGCCGTCCGGGCCGGCCGCCCGCACCAGCAGGATGTCGGAGAACAGCGCGCCGGTGCTGTAGAACTTGCGACCATTCAGGCGGAAGCCGTCGCCATCCGGCGTCAGGGCCGTGGCGTAGGTGCTGACGCCGCCGCCAACCTTGCCGGCGCCCTGCTCCGTCATGGCCAGGCCGACGATGGCGCCGGCGGCGATATCAGGCAGCCACTTCAGGGCGGCCCCCCGCGCTCCGGCCGGAAGCGCGAAGCGGTCAACGAACGACAGGTGGTTGCGCAGGATGTGGGCGACGTTCGGATCCGCCGCCGCCAGATCGAGCACGACGCGGAACAGCTCGCGGCTGCTGACGCCAAACCCGCCGCTGGCGCGCGGCAGACGCAGGGCGCCGAGCCGGCTCTCGCGGATCCGGCGGATCACGTCGAAGGGCAGGATACGGCCGCGGTCGCGGTCGGCGGCGCCGGCGCGAATCCAGGCGAACAGGTCGCCGAAATCCGGCTTTGCGGTTTCAAGCGAATGGATGGAGGCGTGGGCAGGCTGGGACATGGCGGAACCTGTCTGAAAGGGGGTGGCTATGGATCACTCCGCCGCCTGGCGACGGGACCGGACGAACTGGTTTTGGGGCCGTTTCAGCCCGAGGTTCTCGCGCAGGGTCTGACCTTCGTATTCGGTGCGAAACAGGCCGCGACGGCGCAGTTCCGGCAGCACCAGTTCGATGAAGTCGAACAGGCCGCCAGGCAGCACCGGGGCCATGACATTGAATCCATCGGCGCCGTAACTGACGAAGCGCTCTTCAAGCTGGTCGGCGATGTCGGCGGCGGTTCCCACCAGCTGCCAATGGCCGCGCGCGCCGGCGATGCGCTCATACAGCTGGCGGATCGACAGGTTTTCACGGCGCGCCAGTTCGGCCACGAGGACCTGACGGCTCTGGCTGGCGAGGGTCGGCGGCAATTCCGGCAATGGGCCATCGGGATCGGATCCGCGCAGATCGACGCCAAGCTGCACCCGCAGAAGCTCAAATCCGACCTCCGGCTGGAGCAGCGCCTGCAATTCATCGAACTTCGCCTGGGCTTCGGCGCGGGTGCGGCCGACCACCGGAAACACGCCGGGCATGATCTTCAGGTCTTCCGCCGCGCGCCCGTACCGGGCCAGCCGGCCCTTGACGTCGGCGTAAAACGCCTGGGCTTCGGAAAGCGTCTGCTGCGCCGTGAAGATCACTTCGGCGGTGCGCGCCGCCAGCTCCCTGCCGGGTTCGGATGAGCCCGCCTGCACGATCACGGGGTGGCCCTGCGGCGGGCGCGGAACGTTCAGCGGCCCCCTCACCCGGAAATGCGCGCCTGCATGGTCGAGAACGTGCATCTGCTCCAGATCGACATAAACGCCGCTCTCCCGGTCGCGCGGGAAGGCGTCATCCCCGAAGCTGTCCCAGAGCCCGCGCACCACGTCGGCGAACTCCTCAGCGCGCTGGTAACGGCGGGCGTGTGGAACAGGCGCGGCGTGGCCGAAATTGAGCGCGGCCTCCGGGTCGTTCGAGGTCACGAGATTCCAGCCGGCGCGGCCGCCGCTGATGTGGTCGAGCGACGCGAACTGGCGGGCGAGATTGAACGGATCGCTGAAGGTGGTCGACGCCGTGCCGATGAGTCCGATGCGACTGGTGACCGCCGCCAGGGCCGAGAGGATGGTCAGCGGTTCGAACGGGGTTATGCCCGTGTGCGCCTTGCGGGCGGCGCCATCGGGATGCAGCAGCCGTACATCGACGCTGTCAGCCAGGAACACCGCGTCGAATCTGGCCGCCTCCGCCGCCTGGGCGAAGCGGACATAATCCTCAAGCCTGTCGTCGCGGGCAGCGGCGGGATGGCGCCACGCGGCGATGTGATGTCCTGAAATGTAATGGAACGCGCCCAGTCTGATGCGCTCGCCAGGTCTGCCCATCGCCATACTCCACCTGAGGCGGGCAGCGCGGCCGCCCGGCTGCCCACGGGAACGCCATGTCCCGGAACGTCATGGTGCCGGCCTGGATGGACGCAAGGCAAGTATTTGAAATAAATAATAAAATTATTTCATAAATGGCGGAAGCGACAAAAACCCTTTCTGCCAGAGCCTGCCCGCCGGCAAGTTTTCGGCGTCGGCGTGGCGCGCGCCGGCCGGCGAGACGCCAGGCCGGCGACCAACGCCAATCCCTGAGGTGTCGCCAACCAGCGGCCTCAGCCGGGCGGAAGCTGCTGCTGCACGAGTTGCACCCAGAAAGCGGCGCCGATGGGCAGGATCGCGTCGTTGAAATCGTAATAGGGGTTGTGCAGCGCCGGGTCGGAGCCGGTTTCGCCGGCGCCGATGCAGATGTAGGCGCCGGGACGCTCCTGAAGCATGAAAGAGAAGTCCTCCGAACCCATCGATGGCCTGATGTGGGTGAGCACCTTGTCCGCGCCCACCAGCGCCGCGGCGGCGCGCGCGGCGGCGGCGGCTTCGGCGGCGGTGTTCACGACGCCGGGATAACCGCGCATGTAGGTCAGCGCGATGCGCGCGCCATGGGTCTGGGCGACGCCAGCGCAGATTTCGTTCATCGCCGCCTCAACGCGATCCTGAACGGCGGCGTCGAGGGTGCGCGTCGTGCCGCGCAGCACCACGTTTTCCGGAATGACGTTCCAGGTATCGCCGCCATGGATCTGGGTCACCGTGACGACAGCTGAATCAATGGCGCCGATCCGGCGGCTGGCGATCGTCTGCAGGGCGTTGATCAGGCTGGCGGCCACGACAATGGCGTCAACGCCGGTTTCGGGAGCGGCGGCGTGGCTGCCCTTGCCGGTGAGGCGGATCTCGAAACGGTCGAGGAAGGCGGTGGCGATCCCCTCGCGCACGGCGAACAGCCCGCGCGGGATCTGCGGCATGTTGTGCATGCCATAGACGGCATCGGCCGGGAACCTCGCGAACAGGCCGTCCTCGACCATCTTCTTGCCGCCGCCCTCGTTTTCTTCGGCCGGCTGGAACACAAAATGCACCGTACCCCTGAAGGCGCGGGCGCGGGCCAGATGGTGCGCCGCGCCCAGCAGCATCGCGGTGTGGCCGTCATGGCCGCAACCGTGCATCTTCCCCGGCGTGAGCGACTTCCAGGCCGGGTCGCCCAGCTCCTCGAGATCGAGCGCGTCCATATCGGCGCGCAGGGCGATGGATGGGCCTTCGCCGTTCCTCAACGTGCCGACGACGCCAGTGCCGCCGAGACCGCGATGCACGGGAATCTGCATCTCCTCCAGCGCGTCCGCGACCACCTGGGCGGTGCGGTGCTCCTCGAAGGCGGTTTCGGGATGGGCGTGCAGATCATGCCGCCAGGCGCGCATGCGCGCGCAGATGTCATCGGCGATCCTGATGTCGTGGGACATGTCTGGTCCTCTTGTCCGGTTGTCCGGGCGCAATTTGCCTGGTGGCCCCCGCCGCCTGGCCACGGCGGCCTGGAAACGCGCCGCCCGCGTCAATCCGCCCGCCCATTCCTGCGCCGGCAAGCGGCTGCCATGGATGGCGCCGCCACGTGGATATGATTGCAAGGCTGGCGGTTTGGCAACGTCGCAGCGTTTGCGCCGCGTAACGGGCGGCGCGTGACGTCCTCCATCGGACACCGACCGTTGGCGCCATTGATGCGCATCGCCTTCGTCGATGTCAGCCGCTGCGGCGCCCCAAGACATGATCATATCCGCCAGCTGTGCGGTGCGCGCAGCCCGGGGCTGTGTTTCCATAACGGGACACGGATACAAACCGGGTGATATTTAGCGGGATTGATCTTTATAATTTCCAACGGGAGGACATAAATCAAAATGAAACCAAACAAAAGCTTTGGCGCTCTTCGTTCATTATTATTAAGCATGATGCTTGGAGCCGCGACGTTTGCTCACGGCGCACAGGCGGAGGCGCTGTCGCCCCGGTTGACGGAGCCGCGTCTGGCGCCGGTCGCGCCCGGGCAGGGCAATGAAGCGCAGCGAACCTGGCTGGCAAAACGCACCGACGCGAACGTTTATAAAACATATGCCAGAAATCTTGATCTTGCCCAGGCGGTTGAACCGTTTCTCAATTTTGCGCTCAAGGGCTCCGGCCTGCCGCCACGGGAGCGGGAGATCGTCATATTGCGAATGGGCTGGCTATGTCAGGCGGAATACGAATGGGCCCATCACGCCCGTATCGGCAAGCGCGCGGGCCTGACCGGGGCCGATGTGCACCGCATTGCCGCAGGCCCAGAGGCTGAAGGCTGGAGCGACTTCGATCGCGTGCTGCTGCGCATGGTTGACGAACTGCGTTACGACGCCATGGTCAGCGAGGCGACATGGCGGGCGCTTCGCGCCAGATACTCCGACGCCCAGGCCATCGACGCCGTGGCGACGGCCGGGCAGTATCAGTTCATATCGATGTTCCTGAACAGCCTCGGGGTCCAGCTTGACTCCGGCATCCCCGACCTGGTGGACCGGCTGCCGCGCGACGTGGCCGCGCCGGAACCCGCGACCCGGCCGGCGTCTCCGCGCCTGACCAGGCCGCGGCTGGAGCCGGTGGCGGCCCCGGCCATGACGCCTGAACAGCGTGACCTCGTGCAGGCGCAGCTCCAGAAGGGGGTCTTGCCAAATTTCGACGCAACGCTGCTGAACCACCAGAAGCTTTACGGTCCATACAAGACCGCGGACGGATACATTCAGCATGCGGTGCTCCTGCCGCCGAAAACACGTGAAATCCTGCTGCTGCGCACCGCCTGGAACACACGTGACGCCTATGGCTGGGCGCATCACGTGGGGCCGGCGAAGGCCGCGGGCCTGACGGACGTTGACGTGGCGCGCGTCGCCGCCGGCCCGTCCGCCAGTGGCTGGAACGAGGACCAGCTGGCGCTGCTGCGCGCAGCCGACGAATTGCAGCGGGAAGCTTTCATCTCCGACGCGACGTGGCGGACGCTGGCGAAGTATTACGACAGCAAGCAACTGGTCGATATCGTCAATGTCGTCGGCAACTTCGCCATCAATGGCCAAATCGCCAATACCCTGGGCGTGCAGGTGGAGGCCGGGTATCCAGCAATGCCGAAAGGTTGATTGCCGACAGCCAAGTCCTGGGCGGCAAGCTGGCCGCCCTTCGGACAGGCAGACGGCCGGTGGCGCCAGGGCGGCCAGGCAGGCGTTTGACGGCCAGGATGCTTGAGGCGCTCTTCCTGGAGCCGGCTCATCATCGCCGGCATTTGATCCGGCGGGAGCGCCATTCTGTTGCCTGGCGCGGGGCGCCGGTTCCCGAATGCGGCGCCGGCGTCAGAGCTCCCGCGCGAACGGACACACCGGCTGGACCGGCCCCGGGAGGACGCCCGGCCCTATCCCTGGCGTCCCGTGATCGGGGAATAACGCTGCTTCAGATCACCCGCCCCGGCTGGTTGCCCACGCCATCCCGCATCCGGCCGATCTCGACGGCAATGCTCCGGTAATCCAGCGGCCGTTCGCCGGTTTGCAACGCCATCCGCAGAAAACGGATGGGAAAGCGGATCGCTTCCCGGTTGGGTTCGCTCAGGTCCCCGCCCCGGTCGGAAGCGCCGGCCTCGGCCCGGTCGAGCGCGCTTTCGAGGTCTGGCCGGGTCAATACGCCCTGGCGCATCAGCGTGTCGCACAAGGCGGCCAGCGCCAGCAGCACGCCTTCCATTTGCAGGTTTGCAGTGTTCATGTCGCGACTCCCTGGTGACAGGTCTGGGTTGTTCCGGCGGCGGATTACTTGTCCTTTCGCCCTGGGCAGGTGACCAGCAAGGTCAGGGCCATGGCTGCATAGGCGACGGCGATAGCTCTTGGCGACAGCGCTTTTTCCCAGCCGGGCGTCAGACGTTTCGGGACCACGCCATAGTCAACCAGGGCCGCAATGGCGGTCAGGCCCGCCGCATCGATGACCGGCGCACGGCGCGGGGCGATTTTCCGCATCGCCTGAAAAATCGAGGCCCAGAAAACCGATGCGGCCAGGTGGGTGGCGTAGCCGGGAATGGTGTAGCCGACGTCGAAGCGACGGACATGGCCAGCGGGATCGCCGTGATACCAATGGCTGGTGGCGTTAAGAGGCTGAATCGCCGGTTTCCCCTCGACAAGCGCCATCCCCGCCAGCGTCGCCGTTGTCGCAACGCTCACGGCGACGCCAGACAGCAGGCTTCCCAACAGCAGGGACGGCATGGCGCGGGCTCCCCTGATCCGGGCAAGACGCGGCGGTCCAGGGTGCGGATCACACACGTCCCCCCGGTAGAACGCAGTCCGGCGGTGAACGTTCCCCAGGGTCACAGCACTGGCAGACACAACAGGTGAGGCCCAGGGCTTGTGTTCCCATGCCTGCCGCCTGGTTACAAACTGGCAAGGACATCGGCCTGGCGGCAGGGGTTACATCTTCACCCGGGCGCGACAGGAGGGGCGATACCGCGCGGCGAGGTGTTCATCACCAATGCGGTGAAGCATTTCACATTTGTTCCGCAGGGTAAAAAGCGCCTGCACAAGCGCCCCAACGCCGGGGAAATCCTGCGCTGCAAATGGTGGCTGGATCAGGAGCGAAAACCTGTCTGGCCGGGGGCGATGGTGGCGATGGGCGCGACGGCGTTGCGCAGCTCGCCCGGAAGGGCGACGCCCGTGTCATCCGTCCGGGGACAGGTGAAAACCCTGGAAGGACCGGACACCGCTGATCGGCGCCATCCATCCTTCCCGTCTTTTGCGTACAGGGAACGGCATTGAAGCCGGTGCAACGCGGCGGAAAGAAATGATCTGGACAACTGCGAAGTGAGCAATTAGGCGGACCAAGGTTCTCGTCGGAGAATAAAATGTAATACCGGGAATAACTTCGTTGCGACGTACACTTATAAAGCAGTTCGCATTTCGATCGGCTGGTGATTCAATAGGACCTTCGCCGGCCATCGGCTCAAAGAGTTGCTGCCCGCGCCGACGCGCCCACTTGTGATAACGTTTGTAGATCGTGCTCGGCGGACGATGTTCCGCTGGCACAGCCCGTCAGAGGCCGACCGCCTTGAGAGCGTGCAGGATGCCTGAAATCATGCAGCAATCATCGACCCGTGGCTTTGGCCTGCTATCCGGAAGATGGGGTTCGGTGCTCCATGCCGCGTCGGAGATACCGTTGCTAAACGCCCGAACTACCCTCCGGTTGATTGGTGGATGAATCAACGACTACAACGACAACCATCCGCACTCGGGTTTCAGAATGCGCTTGCTACGCGCATTCATCGCTGCTCAAGCTGCACAACCGCCTGAGTGCCCGGCGAAACTGAGAACAGTTCAGGAATCGACATGAACGACAGCGGGGAATGCTCGAATGTTCAACTAGGCAGCTTCGTTGAAGTGCGAGGCAAGCCCTGGCTTGTGGAAGCTTTGGTTGGCGATGATGGCGATCTTCCCTCCTTAAGTCTGTCTTGCATTTCGGATGATGCTCAAGGCGAACGGCTCGACGTTTTATGGGATGCCGAGATTGCCAGGAGGGTCCTCGATGAGGATCGGTGGGCGAATGTAGGCGTCGGTCATCCCGACAGCGGGGATGTTCTGGCCGCGCATATCCGGGCGATCCGATGGCGATCCGCGACAGCCGCCGATCGGGATCTGCTCCAAGCGCCATTCCGCGCGGGGATCAGGCTCGACGCCTATCAGCTTCTCCCTCTGCGCAAAGCGCTGCGTCTGCCGCGCGTCAACCTGCTGATCGCGGACGATGTCGGTCTCGGCAAGACGATCGAAGCGGGCCTTGTGGCGCGGGAGCTCCTGCTCAGGCGCCGGGTGGACTTCATTGTGATCGCGGCGCCGCCAGCGATGACGGTCCAGTGGAAGGACGAGTTGGAGGCCAAGTTCGGCCTTTCGTTCGAGATCATAGACAGGGATCGCATCAGCGAACTGCGACGGCTGAGAGGGTTCTCCGTAAATCCGTGGACCACGGGTTCACGCTTTATCGTGTCGCATCGCTTGCTGACCGATGAGACCTATGCCGCGGGCCTGCGCGATGTCCTCGGGGAATTCCGTGCAAGGGCTCTGTTCGTCCTGGACGAGGCGCACCATGCCGCTCCCTCGGCGGGCACGCGATACGCCGTTTCCAGTCAGCTCACGAAAGCGGTCAGGGAACTCGGCGAGCGCTTTGAGCATCGCCTGTTCCTGACCGCGACACCCCACAACGGTCATTCCAATAGCTTCTCCGCCCTTCTCGAGATGCTCGACCCGCAACGCTTCACCCGTGGTGTTGAGGTCCGGCCGCGCGATCTCGATCCGGTCATGGTGCGCCGTCTGAAAGCCGATCTGCGCCGCCTCGGCGAGGCGTTCCCGGAGCGGGTTGTCGAGCCGATCTCGATCGACGGCCTGCCGGAGAATGCTCCCGAGCTGGAGCTTGCACGACTGCTCGCTGCCTATGGCGAGCTGCGCATGAAGCGCATCGCGAAGCTGAGCAGTCAGAAAGCGGCTCTCGCCAAGCTGGCCTTTGTCGGCCTCCAGCAGAGGCTGCTGTCGTCCGTCGCCGCGTTCGCTCGAACGCTGAAGACTCATCGCACCACCCTGAAAAAAGTGCTGGATGGCGAAGAGGTTGCTCGCGCGACGGCGGCCGCGGCGGCATTCGTGGCCGCCCCGACACCGGAGGACAACGCAGAACTGGGCCTGGAAGAGGAAGACGCTGAAAAGGCCATGGCCGCTGACGAAGAGGCGGAAGCGGCGACCGCTTCCGCGGCCGGCATCGTCGACGCCACTCTGGAGGACCTGCGCGCTGAGCTCGCGGTTGTAGACGAGATGCTCGCGCTGGCCGAAAAGCACGTCTCGCGCCCCGACGCGCGAGTAAATTGGCTGGTTGAGTGGATCCGCAAGTCCATGTTGGATGGCCAACAGTGGAATCGGCGCCGGCTAATCGTCTTCACCGAGTGGGAGGATACGCGGCGCTGGTTGGAACGACGGTTGCGTGAGGCGCTGGCCGACACCGACCGCATTGACGAACGGATTGGCGTCTTCAGTGGCGCCACGGGGTCGGATCGCCGCGAGGAAATCAAACGCGCCTTCAACGCCGATCCCGACGTAGAGCCGCTTCGTGTCTTGATCTGCACGGACGCGGCGCGCGAAGGCATCAACCTCCAATCCTACTGCTCGGACCTCCTGCATTTTGATCTGCCGTGGAACCCGTCGCGCCTGGAGCAGCGGAACGGCCGTATCGATCGCAAGCTTCAGCCGGCGAAGCAGGTCTTCTGCCGCTACTTCAGGTACGAGCAACGCGAGGCGGACATCGTTCTCGATGCGCTGGTCTGGAAGACCGAGACCATTCGCGAGGAGCTCGGCTCGGTCGGCCTGGTCATTGAGGATCGCATCGCCAAGCGGCTGGCCGAAGACGGCATCGGGCGCGGACAGGGGAAGGCGCTCGCCCGCGCAATCTCCGATGAAAACGACGCGGAGCGGCTCGGCAAGGCCCAGTCGGAAATGGATGATGAAGAGAAGGCGCGCCATGAGCGTCTCCTCAAAGAGCAAGACGACCTGAGACGAGTCCTCGAACGCTCCCGGGAGCGGGTCGGCGTCGATCCGGACGATCTCAAGCGGGTCGCCGCTGCTGCGCTGTCGCGAGCCGGCTTCGCCCTCGACAATTCGCGCGGCGGGAATGTAGGCAGGACCGTGACCTACCGGCTGGATCCGTCCGATCCCGCGTTCTCCAAGGATGCCGGCTGGGACGACGCGTTCGACGATCTGCGGGTTCGGCCGCGCAAGCGAGGGGAGAGGCTCGGCGATTGGCGGCGCAACGCTCCGATCCGGGCGATCGCCTTCGAGCCCCCGGTTCTCGACGATGGTCGCGATGCGACCGATGTCGTGCAGGTGCATCTGGAGCATCGCCTGGTCCGGCGTCTGATTTCCCGCTTTCTGAGTCAGGGGTTCCAGTCGAACCTATCCCGGCTCTCGGTCATCTCCGGCCCTGGCGCCCAGCCGCGTGTCGTGCTGATGGGCCGCCTGGCCGTTTATGGCGCCGGCGCGGCGCGGCTGCATGAGGAGATCATCCCGATCACGGCGATCTGGACGGAATCCGAACGGGGCAGAAAGCCGCTCCGAGCACTGGGAGAGAGCGGCGAAGAAAGAACGCTGAACCAGCTCGAAGACGCGCTGCGCGACGCGCGCGAGGCTCCCGCTTCGGCAGTTGCACGGATTCAGTCGCTCGTCGCCCAGGACATCGCCGACCTGACCCCGGCGCTCGAAGCAATCGCGAACGAGCGCCTTGCCGAGGTCAAGGCCCAGCTTGCCAAGCGCGGAGATGAGGAGGCGCGGTCACTGGCGAGCTTGCTGGAGCAGCAGCGGGATCGGATCGGCAAGGCTTCGAAAGAGTTTAATCCCGATCAGCTCACCCTCGATCTCGTGCCCGAAGAACGGCGCGAGCGGGAAGCCGACCGGCGACACTGGCAAACGCGCCTCGCACGCCTCGAACAGGAGCTTCGGGACGAGCCGAAGCGTCTACGCGTGTCCTATGACGTCAAGGCCCACCGGCTGGAGCCGGTCGGTATCGTCTACCTCTGGCCGGTGTCGGGGTGAGCGCGATGGCTGACATTCTCAATCGCGACCCGGACCTCGAATGGCTCGATCCTGTTCAGCCGGTCGGGCTGGTCGTAGCCCCCAGCGTTCTCAAGGAACTGGGCCTGACGCCGCTGCATCAGAGCCCCGTCGATACGGCCGAAGCCGCCGAACATCTCAATCCGGATGTGTCCGGGCCGGCGCTGCCCGATCCTTGGGCCTTCATGGAGAAGGTGCTCGGCTGGAACGCCGCCCATGTTGCAGGAGCGCCAGGCGGCCCGGAACTGCCGGACACGCTGCTTGTGAGCCTCCCCGAGCACGGTACGACGCTGGCGCCGACCTGGGCGGTCGCCGAACTCGGCCAGAACGGCCAGCCGTGGCAGCTTCTCGTCCGCATCGAGGCGGGCGGCATCGAGCCGGATGGCCGCGCCCAGCTCGATGGTTGGGAGGCCTCGCCGCATCAGCGCTTCGAGCGTCTGCTGAAAGATACCGGCGTGTTCGCCGGCATGCTGATTACTGACCGCGAGCTGCGCGTCGTCTATGCGCCACGCGGCGAGACGTCTGGCTATCTGTCCTTCCCGCTGCGACCGCTCGGCATGGTTGCCGGGCGGCCTATGCTGGGCGGGCTGAAGCTCCTTCTCGACAGCTTCCGCCTGTTCTCCGACGCCGACGAGCGCCGCCTTCCGGCCCTCCTGAAGAAGAGCCGCGACGCTCAGGCGTCGGTTTCGACCGAGCTCGCCGGCCAGGTCCTCGGCGCGCTGCATGAGCTGCTCCGCGGCCTCGATGCAGCCGATGCCGACATGATCCGGGACCTCACGCGGTCGAACCCCGGCCACGTCTATGAAGGGCTGCTCACGGTCCTCATGCGGCTGGTCTTCATTCTCTACGCCGAGGACAGGGATCTGCTGCCGTCGCGCGCCGACGCCCGTGCGCGTTCGATCTACGAGACCAGCTATTCGGTTCGGGGCCTCTACGCGAGGCTCGCAGAGGATGCCGCTCTCAACCCGGACACCATGGATGAGCGCCGCGGTGGCTGGGGCCAGCTGCTCGCGCTCTTTCGGCTGATCCACAAAGGGCATCCGTCGCATTTCGTGCAGGCGCGCGGCGGCAAGCTGTTCGACCCTGACGAGTTTCCCTTCCTGGAAGGCCGCGCGAGCAAGGATGACCCGCCTCGCATCCTCAATGTCTCCGACGGTTGCATCCTTCGCATCCTCGAGGGGCTGATGACCCTGAAGCTTCGCGGTCAGGAACGCCAGCGCCTGTCCTACCGCACGCTGGACGTCGAGCAGATTGGCTCGGTTTACGAGACGGTCATGGGCTTCACCGTGGAGGTGGCCGAAAGCCGCGTGCTCGCGATCAAGGCGGGAAAGAACAACCGGACGCCGGTGTTTGTCGCGCTCGACGAACTGCTGAAACGCAAGGGCAAGGACAGGATCAAGGATCTGAAGGAGAAGGTCGGCCGTTCTCTCACGGCGGCACAGGCGAAATCGGTCGAGGCGGCAGCAACGGTGGAAGATCTTGCCGCCGCCCTCGATGGCATCGTGGACGAGCGCGGATCGCCCCGCCACGTCGTCGCATCCCCCGGAACGCCGATCCTGCAGCCGACGGACGAGCGCCGCCGCACCGGCAGCCACTACACGCCCCGCAGCCTCACCCAGCCGATCGTCGCGCATGCGCTGGAGCCGGCTTTCGAGCGGCTGGGGCCGGATGCGACGCCGGAGCAGATCCTCGATCTGAAGGTCTGCGACCCGGCGATGGGCTCTGGCGCGTTTCTGGTCGAGGCCTGCCGCGCCATCGCATCACGGCTGGTCAAGGCCTGGGATCGCTGGCCGAAGACGCGGCCTGTCATTCCAGCCGATGAGGACGAGCAGCTGCACGCCCGCCGCCTCGTCGCGCAGCGCTGCCTCTACGGGGTGGACAAGAACCCGCGCGCGGTAGACCTGGCGAAGCTGTCGCTGTGGCTCGCGACCCTCGCGAAGGATCACGAGTTCACCTTCCTCGATCATGCGCTGAAATGCGGCGACAGCCTGGTGGGCCTGACGCCCGAGCAGATCGCCGCTGCGAACTGGGATTCGTCGAAACCAGACCTGCCCCTGCTGCGGCCGCTCGTGGCCGAGCGCGTGGCCGAGGCGGATCGGGCCCGCACGGAAATCCGATCGGCGCCCGACGACACGATGCGCGCGATCCAGGAGCAGCGGCACAAGCATGTGGAAGCACGGCTGTCGCCCGTCAGGCTCTTAGGCGATGCGGTGATCGCGGCCTTTTTCTCTGCCGACAAGGCCAAAGCGCGAGAGAAAGCCCGTGCGGATGCGGAGAGCTGGTTCACGGGCCGAACCGCGAGATGGGATCTGCTGGAAGCTTCTGCCAAGGCGCTGCATGAAGGGAAGCATCGCATTGCTCCTTTCCACTGGGCTGTCGAGTTTCCCGAGGTATTCATACGTGAGAGCTCGGGCTTCGACGCAGTTGTCGGAAATCCACCTTATCTCGGCGGCACCAAGATTTCCGGCTCATACTCAAAGAGCTATTTTCAATGGCTTGCGGAAAGCATACTTCAAGGCGGCGATAAGGCAGATTTGATTGCCTATTTCTTCAGGCGCATATTCTCAATAATCCGCAATGGTGGCGTGATGGGGATAATATCGACTAGTTCCATCACTGAAGGCGACACTAGAAAGGCTGCATTGCTTTGGGTGCGTCAAGGCCGCGGGCAGATTTTCAGAGCTTACAAGAAAAGTATATGGCCGGGAGAAGCGAATGTTGACATCTCAAAATTGCATATCAGCAAGGCGATAAGAATCTACCCGTGCGTTCTCGATGATCGCGAAGTTAGTGAGATAAACTCATTTCTGAACGAAGGCTCTCTCGATCACGTGCCATCGAGGTTGCTAGCAAACAAGGCGCTATGCTTTGAGGGGCTCGTGCCCTATGGCGAGGGCTTTGTGATTGATGACTTTTCAAATGGTGCCAATACTACAACTGAAATCCGAGCGCTAATCGACGCGGAGCCGCTAAGCGCGAGATTGGTATTCCCGTATATCGGCGGCAAAGAAGTCACAGAGGACCCGCAGTTCACACCCGCGCGGTCAGTGATATTCACGGGCCAGATCTCAGAGAACGAGCTCAAGCAGCTGCATCCAAAGGTGTACGAATTGCTGTCGGAGAAGGTTCGTCCATTCAGGATGAGCAAAAGCGAGAGGGTAGCGAAGTCGCCGTGGTGGCAGTTTCTTTGGTCCAGACCTAAACTGAGCAATCGCCTGAAACAAATTGATCATATGATTGTTACTTCGAGAGTCTCGAAACACCATGCCTTTGCTAGAATTCCGTCGAACGTCGTGCCCAGCACCCGCCTATCTGTGATTGCCCTTCCGCGCGAAAGTTCCTTTTGTGTTATTCAGTCTAGAGTGCACGAGATCTGGGCGAGATACTTTGGGGCAAGTCGCGGAGCCACTGCGAACTATTCGCCTTCTGATTGTTTCGACAACTTCCCTTTCCCGCCAAACCATGAAGAAGCCGAAGCGCTTGAACGCATAGGAGCAGCCTATGACGCTCATAGGACATCGATGATGTCTGCCAATGCAGAGGGCCTTACCAAAATCTACAACCGCTTCCATGACCGTGGGGAGCAAGCTGCGGACATCGCTCGCCTGCGCGAACTCCACGCCGAAATGGATGCCGCTGTTCTGCGAGCCTATGGTTGGGACGACCTCGCATCGCGAGCACAGCCGGAGTTCATCGAGGAGGATGCCGACGGGGGCAAACAGGACAAGACGCGTCTCGACTGGCCGTCCGAGTTCAAGGACGAGGTCCTCGCCCGCCTTCTCGCCCTCAACGCGGAACGCGCCGAAGCCGAGCGAGCTGCTGGTCTGACGGCGTCGGACGAAGACGACGAGGACCAGGACGACGACGGGGACGACGAATGAAGGAGGTGGTCCATGGGAGGCATCGCTGACGAACACGTCGAATGGGCCATCGTAAACCGTCTGAAGGCGATGCTCGACGAGCCGCCGCAAACGACTTTCAACGTGACGCAGACCTTCGCCCTGTTCAGCAGTGTCCTGCTCTGGACCAAGAACCGGACGTGGGTTGCGGGGAACCGCGGGCAGCGCGGTCAATGGCCTGACCATGCCGATCACCGCGCCCATGATGTTCGGGAAGCCATGCGGGAAAAACGGATATCGGAAGATCCCTAGCGGCTTTCCCTGGCCGTCCCCCAGCTCGTGCTGGTCGACCGGGCGGACGGGCGCGAGATCGAGGACCGCAGGATCAACGCCGACTTCGAGGGCATGACAGCCGAGGACTTCTTCAAGTGGCTCGCGACGCCCTCGCGCACGGAGACGGCCGGACGATCAAGCCGATCCACAAGCAGTCCGCCCGAAGGGGCGGACACTGTTTGCAGGCTTCCGGGTGGAGTTCAACGCTGAACGGGGGGCGCAGAGGGGCCTAAAGCTCGACCAGTTTCACGACGACATGCGATGGATCGGCAGCGTCCTTGCAGACCTCTTCTGCGCGTCCCTGAGCGGCGGAGATCGCTACTTCGAGGAGGAGGCCGGTACCGCGCGGATCGAGGAGGTCGCGCGGACCGCTTGAGCGCAAGCGCAATAAATTCTTGCAAACTGTATTCCGCAAGATTACACGTCTCCTGTGGAGGTTCCCATGGCGGCGCAACTCATTGGCGCGCGGATCAAAGCCCTGCGGGAGGAGCGTAAGCTCTCCCAGGACGATCTGGCGCGCGTTTTCGGCTTCAAGGACAGGCAGACGGTATCCGCCATCGAGACCGGAGAGCGTCGCGTCACGGCGGACGAGCTGCTGCTCGCTGTCGAGAAGCTCGGCGCTCCGCTCGACTACTTCACCGACCCCTTCCTGCTGGTCGGAGAAGGCCGCTTCTCCTGGCGTCAGACCAACGTCGGCTCAGGCGTTCTAGGCGCCTATGAGCGCAGTGCCGGGCGGTGGATCGCAGCCTTCCGCTCGATCGCACCTCAGGTTGGACGCGCAAGCCCGTTGTTGCGCCGAGCCCTCGGTCTGACGCGCCATTCGCGCTTCGAGGATGCGATGGAGGCAGGCGAGCGCTTCGCTGCCGAATTTGATCTCGGTGACGTGCCGGCCCGACGCCTGACAGATGTGATGGAGCGCGAGCTCGGCATTCTCGTGCTGATGGTCGATGCATTCGAGGGGATCTCGGGTGCTGCCTGCCGTCTGCCGGAGCTGGACGTCGTGCTGATCAATCGCCACGAAGTCGCAGGTCGTCGCCACTTCGATCAGGCACACGAACTGTTCCATATCCTCACCTGGGATGCGATGCCGCCGGAGCACTCGGAGGAGGCCAAGGAAGTCGGCGGCAACCGCGTCGAGCAGCTCGCCAACAATTTCGCCTCGGCGGTACTGATGCCGAAGGCGGCGCTCGCGCGCTACGGCGAATGGGCGGAGTTCGGAGACGATGAGCTTGTCATCAGACTCAACACCGCCGCCAATGAATTAATGGTCACAGCTTCCGCGGTGAAATGGCGGCTGGTTGCGCTCGAATGGCTGAAGCCGGCGCGCGCGCGCGCGATCTCCGACGCGGCGCTGCGGAACAACGGACACGAAGCGCCCAAGTCCATTCCGCCGCTTCTTTTCTCGAAGCCGTTCATGGAGGTGATCGGCCTCGCGGTCGACGAAGGTCGGATATCCACTCGTCGCGCCGCAGGTTTGCTCGACCTCGCCGTTGAGGATCTAACGGACCTCTTCGTTGCGCACGGGGTCGAGCCCCCGGCCGAGCTATGAGGCGACCATGGCGCGACATCACGGCCCCGTCCTCGTCGACACGAATGTCATTCTCGAATCCCATCGGATTGGGGCGTGGGCGGCGCTCGCGGGTGGTTATCCAGTCGAGACGGTGGAGGACTGCGTGATTGAGACACAGACGGGTTTCCAACGGCGGCGGGCGGAGCAGCAGATTGATGCGGCGGCCCTACGTGCATCTCTGGCGGGGATTCACGCGCCGGGAGATCGCGAGATAGCAGCGGCGGTAGTGAGAGCATCCGACATCGCGCTGGACATCGGCGAGCGCTCGCTCTGGGCGCATACCCTGACGCGGACCGACGGTTGGGTTCTGTGCGGGCCGGACAAGGCCAGCCTGCGCTTCGGCGTCCGGCTCGGCTATCGTGATCGGCTCGTCGCGCTGGAGCAGCTTCTCAAAGAAGCCGGCTATCGACCGAAGGAACCTCTGAAGCTGGCGTACACGAGCAAGTGGCTGGAGAAGACTCTCGGCGAGCTTGTCCTCGCGGAAGAAGCGGACCGGACATGACGAACTCAGTCAATATTCGCGCTCACCTCGTAGATCTGTTCCGCCGCGATCTCATCGGCCCCGGCCCGCAAGATGTCGATCTTGCGGCCGAGCGGCTGAACGAGAGCCCTTCGCGCTGGTATCTGACCGGCTTCCTCGCGCCGGCCGAAGATCCGCTCGGCCTTGAGGGAGAGGATGGCGACGACGATCCATCGGCCCAGGAGGAGATGGAGATCGAAGTCGAGGAGTCCGATGCCGACGGTGCCGGAGGCGCGGCTGGCGACAATGAGGAGCCGGAGACGCCGAACACCAGACGCCGGTTTCTGCCGTCGTCAATCGGGTTGACCGTTCTGCTGGCGCCCGATGTCAACGAAATCGAGGCGCTTGTTTCCTGGGGCGACTACCGCACCGAGCCGCCTTTGCCGGAAAGCGTGCTGCTGCCCGAACCGTCTCCGGAGGAAGAAGTCGGCGAGGATGGAAAGCCCAAGCGCGGCACGCGGCCGATGGTGGACTGGGTTCGCATACCCAAGGCGCGGACGGTCCGCGTGCCGGTCGTGGATGGGCGCAGCGAGCCGGTCGTCGTTCCCGAAAGTGCTGCCGAACAGCGGCGTGGCGGCGGGCTGGTATTGGAGACCCACTCACGGCTGTTCAGCTACCAGACCCCAGAGGGGAAGACGGAGACGGTGCGCGCGCTGACGGTCTTTCTCGTCAACCGCCGCCTGACGGTCCATCGGTTTTACTCCGACGTTAGCTTCATCTTCCAGGCGCGACTCGAACTCGGTTGCGAGCATGGCTTCCGCCCTCGTCGCGACCTCTCCGCCTACAATTCGCAGGACTGGGATTTGCGGGTCGGCGACCTCCACTACCGCGATGTTCTTGAATGGGCAGTGGGTCGCAACACCGCCGCCGATTGGGAGATCGGCGAGGAATGGAATGCGCCCGTCAAGCGTGTATGGACCAATCCCCTGCCGATGGCGGAGGTGGAGCGGGTCGCGCCCAACGAGGACGCGAGCCTGAAGACTGCCGTTACCTTCGGCATGGAGGCTCTGGCACAAGCCGCTGACACCGGAGGCGCGGCTTTGGCGCAGGCGCTCGGCCAGCTCCCAAAGCTCTACGAGGCATGGATCGACGCGGAACGGCTCAAACTGCCCTCGCTCGCGCCGCGACGCGGCCAGACCGGCGCCCACCTGATTACCGAGATGGAGACGGCAAGAGACCGGATCGCCGCCGGTATTCAACTCCTGGCGCAGAACGACATGGCGCGCTCGGCATTCCGGTTCATGAACCTTGCAGTCGCCACGGCGGCGCGCCGCAGGAATGCTGGCGCCTCGGGGGACCCGCAAGCGATGCCGGCGCCAACGTGGCGACCGTTCCAGCTTGCCTTCATCCTGCTCAATCTCTCCGGGCTGGCGGAGCGGACGCATCCGGATCGCGAGATCGCCGACCTCCTGTTCTTCCCAACCGGCGGCGGCAAGACGGAGGCCTATCTCGGTCTCGCTGCCTTTGTTATCGCCCATCGTCGCCTGACGGGTTCTGGCTTACTTGGGGCCGGCGTCGCCGTGATCATGCGTTACACCTTGCGGCTGCTGACGCTCGATCAGCTGGCCCGTGCCGCCGGCGTGGTGTGTGCGCTCGAATTGTTGCGAACCGATCCCGCCAATGCCAACGAGCAAGGCCGCCGCATGCTTGGCGATTGGCCGATCGAGATCGGCCTGTGGGTCGGTTCAGATGCGTCACCCAACAAGCTCGGGGGGCGTGGCAAGTCCGACGAAACCACGGCTGTCGGTCGGGTGCGGCGCTTCCGGAACGGTCGAGACAAACGCGCGCCAGCGCCGCTGAAGGCGTGCCCTTGGTGCGGCACGGAGTTCACGCCTTCGTCCTTCGCCTGCATGCCCAAGGAGCACGCGCCGACCAATCTTGAGATACGCTGCGCCAATTCGAATTGCGACTTCAGCCGCAATCGACCGCTGCCCGTTCTCACGGTTGATGAGCCGATCTATCGGCGCTTACCCGCATTTTTGATCGCGACGGTGGACAAGTTCGCAGCACTACCCTGGGTCGGTGAAACCGGTGCCTTCTTCGGTCATGTTGATCGCTTCGCGGCTGGCACCGGCTTCTACGGCGCGGCTGAGCCAGGCGAAGGGCAGCCTTTGGGCAACGGCTGGTCGCTCGACCCGCCCGACCTCATCATCCAGGACGAGTTGCACCTCATTTCCGGTCCGCTCGGAACGGTCGCAGGCCTCTACGAAGCAGCGATCGACCAGTTGGCGTCCCGTCGATATGGCGAGCGTGTCGTCCGGCCGAAGATCGTCGCTTCGACCGCGACGGTTCGCCGGGCCACGGACCAGATCGCGGCTTTGTTCGATCGCCAGACGACCAGCATCTTCCCGCCTTCCGGGATCGATCGGACTGACAGCTTTTTCGCTCGGACCGTGCCGGCGACCAAAGACCCAGCCCGTATGTATATGGGAATCGCCGCCCAGGGCCGGGGACCGAAGCTGGTGTTCCTGCGGTCGCTCACCACGTTGCTGGCGGCGGCGCAGGCTGAGTTCGAAGCCAATACCGTAGCCGGTGGCGGCAGCAATCCGGCCGATCCTTACATGACCGCTGTTTGCTACTTCAACGCGCTGCGCGAACTGGGCGGAGCGCGGAGGATCGTCGAGGATGAGGTCCGGGATCGCACGGCGCGCTACGGGGCGCAGCGTCACCGGGTCGATCCTCCCGATCATCCCTTTGCCGATCGACGCATCAAAGAGCCGATGGAGCTGACTTCGCGCGTCTCGACGGACGAAGTTGCGAAGGCCAAGCAGCGGCTGGAATTACGTTTTGAAGCGAGGGCTGATCCGGTCGACGTGGCGCTTGCCACGAACATGATCTCGGTCGGTCTCGACATCACCCGCCTCGGTCTCATGCTCGTCCAAGGGCAACCAAAGACAGCGGCGGAGTATATCCAGGCAACCAGTCGCGTCGGTCGCGATCCCGGACGCCCTGGATTGGTATTGGCGGTGCTGAATATGCACAAGCCACGCGACCGCATGCACTTTGAGCAATTCGGCCAGTTTCACCGGACGTTCTATCGTGCTGTCGAGGCGACCAGCGTGACCCCTTGGGCTGCTCGCGCACTGGATCGCGCGCTCGCGGCTGTCGTCGTCGCGGCGGCACGGCACATCGATTCGACGCTAACGCCCGAGACGGCTGTCATCGCCTTCAAGAACAACCCGGCAATATGGACCACTGTCCGCAATGCGATTCTAGCGCGAGCCCCCGCGAGCATGGTCGCGGGTGGCCACGCAGCATTGGGTGCCGCGATAGACGCCATCGCCGATGCCTGGATCACAACCGCCGACGACCAAGCGGCGGGAGGCAACACATTTGCCTATGCCCAAAAGAAAAGCCCCCACCGCTTGCTGCATATGCCGCTCGAGGGAGCAATCCCGAACCTTTCGAATGAACATCGGCGGTTTGTGGCGGGACGGTCAATGCGAGACGTGGAGGCCAGCGTTGATTTGAAAGTCCGTGATCCTCACGGCCAAAAGATAGCCAATGCGGATGATCTCGCATGACCAAGAACGCACAGCGCCTGAGCCAACTGATTTCCACCTTCGGGCCGGGAGCCATGATCGACCTGCCGACGAGGTCGGTCGTGGTCGCGGGGCTCGAATTTTGGGACATGCCGCCCACCTCTTTCACGACGATATCCGAGCCGCGGCTGACGGCGCGGCTCGAACAGATCCTCAAGGATCAGGGGCGTCTGGACCCGAGCAGCAGCCTGTCTCTGCGCACCCCGCCGATTGCACCGGACAGCCCAACCGCACTGCCAGCCGGAGTTACCGCGCCGATCTTCCCAACCTGGTTCGTGTGCGAGTTGGCCGATGTCTTGGCGGTAGGCTCCACAACGGTCCGGCGCCGCCGTCTCGTGCGATGGCAGGACCTGGATACCAGAGGGCGCCGTCGCTTCATTTTTGATGACGGCCGAAAATCGGATGTGACGCCGATCCGGTTTGTATCGGCTTGCGAAAAGGGCCATTTGCAAGACATCAACTGGCGATGGGTTGTGCATGGTCCGGTCCAGTGCCAGGAGCCGCTTTGGATCGAGGAAAAAGGGACGAGCGCGGACCCTGCCGACACGAGCATCGTGTGCGGTTGCGGCAAAAACCTCTCGCTTCAGGATGCCTTCCAACCGGGGCGTTTAGGAAAGTGCCACGGCGAGCGGCCTTGGCTGCTCGATCGGGACCCTGACGGCTGCGGTGACAATCTGAAACTCCTCACACGGACAGCTACAAACACTTACTTCCCGCAGGTCTACACCGTCATCTCGTTACCAAGCGCGGTGGACGATTTGACCCGATTGGTTGGTGAACTCGCAGGCGAGCTGACGAATGTCGCGTCGGCTCAAGACGTCGCTACCGCCAAGAAATTCAATAACAAAGTATCCGCGTCACTCGGCACATACAGTGATGATGAGATTTTTGAACGCCTCGAACGTCTTCGTGCGGGAGCACAGACCGATGCGTCCAAGTCTCCCAAGATGTCCGAGTTCGACGTGTTCGCAAGTGGCCATCAACAAATCGGGCAAAATCACCCGACAGCCAAGCTCTATGCAGAAACCCTTCCGCTGACGGCATGGGTTGACCCGAGTGTCAGTGTCGACACCTCGGCCATAAAAAATCTCGTCGCCGTTCATCGCCTGAGAGAGGTGTCGAGCCTGTACGGCTTCACGCGATTCGAAGCGGCGCCCACGAGTGCGGATGGCGACGTCGAGGACATCCAGCTGGCCGTTCGCGGCGCGCCGATCTCACGCGGTGCGGACTGGTTGCCGGCCATCGAACAATTTGGTGAAGGGCTCTTCGTCCACATTGACGAGCAAGCGGTGAACCGTTGGCTTCAGGCCCCCGAGGTCGTAAATCGCCAAGCAAGCCTCCTTCGCGGTTATGGCCATTGGCGGACCAGGTTTTCTGGTGGGGCTCCGAACTATCCTGGAATGGCCTACACGCTACTGCACTCGCTCTCTCATGCCTTGATGGCCGAGATTGCCCTCGACAGCGGGTATCCTGCGAGCTCCTTGAAGGAACGCATCTACGCGCTCAGCGACGCCCGCAATGGCGGCGTTCCTACGAGATGTGGAATCCTGATCTACACGGCGACCCCGGGTGCCCAAGGAACCTTGGGCGGGCTTGTCGCGGCCGCATCGCGTTTCTCCAGAATTCTGCGAAATGCGCTCGATCGGCAGCTGATCTGCTCGAATGATCCGGTATGTGCAGACCATGAGCCTGATGGTCGAAGCGGTGACCGTGCCACTCACGGGGCCGCCTGCCATGGGTGCCTGCTGATCGCCGAAACGAGTTGCGAAATGCGAAACCTGTTTCTCGACAGAAGCCTCCTGATTCAAACGATGGCGGGACACCGATCGAACATCTTCAATTGACGCGCCTGCAGCAGACCGAGTTTGTCCGTATGACTGTTGATTTCCGCTGAGAAGTGACCCGGGATTTGGGGAAATTTCCGCTGGGATTTGACCCATGTTTTGACCTCACCCTTGCTGTTTTCAGCGGGGGGCAACGGAGTGATAGACATGGCTTTGTTGAGCGTTCTCCGTCGCTGGTTTCTTCGTGACCAGCTGTCGATCCGGGAGATCTCGCGTCGGACCGGACTTTCCCGCAACACTGTGCGCAGATACCTGCGTTCGGATGTGTCCGAACCCACATTCAGGGTTCCCGAACGGCGCAGCAAGCTGGATGAATTTGCTGAAATGCTGTCAGCCTGGCTGAAGGTCGAGGCCGGCCGTTCACGCAAGCAGAAGCGTACAGTCAAGCAGTTGCATGCTGACCTTGTAAGTCTTGGGTATGGGGGCTCCTACAGCCGGGTCGCGGCGTTTGCCCGAGCGTGGAAGCAGGACCGCCAACGTGAGCAGAACACGGTTGGCCGCGGGGCTTTTGTTCCCCTGGCGTTCGGGCCCGGTGAAGCCTTCCAGTTCGACTGGAGCGAAGACTGGGCAATCATCGACGGCGAACGGGTGAAGCTGCAGGTCGCACACGCAAAACTGTGCTGCAGTCGCGCTTTCCTGGTTCGGGCCTACCCGTTGCAGACCCACGAGATGCTGTTCGACGCCCACGCCCATGCATTCCGGGTGTTCGGCGGCGTGCCGCGGCGGGGCATCTACGACAACATGAAAACGGCTGTCGACCGTGTATTGCGCGGCAAGGAGCGGCAGGTGAACAGCCGCTTCCAGGCGATGGTCGGCCATTATCTGTTTGAAGCCGAGTTCTGCAATCCGGCGTCCGGCTGGGAAAAGGGGCAGATTGAGAAGAACGTGCAGATGCCCGCCACCGGCTCTGGCAGCCAACGCCCAGCTTCTCCACGCTGGAAGCGCTGAATGACTGGCTGGAGGAGCGCTGCAAGGCATTGTGGCAGGAGATCCCACATGGACGTCTGCCAGGAACCGTAGCTGACGTTTGGGCGGATGAAGCGCCAGCGTTGATGCCGCTGTCCCGACCGTTCGACGGCTTTGTGGAATACAGCAAACGCGTCTCGCCCACCTGCCTCGTGCACCTGGAGCGCAACCGGTACAGCGTGCCGGCGTCTTTCGCCAACCGGCCGGTGAGCCTGCGTGTTTATCCGGACCGGATTGTCGTTGCCGCCGAAGGCCGGATCGTTTGCGAGCACAGCAGGATTGTCCAGCGGTCGCATAACCGGCAGGGCCAGACCGTTTATGACTGGCGACATTACCTGGCCGTTGTCCAGCGCAAGCCCGGAGCCTTGCGCAACGGAGCCCCATTCGCGGAATTGCCCGATGCCTTCAGACATCTGCAGCAGCACCTCCTCCGGCGCCCCGGTGGCGACCGGGAAATGGTGGAGATTCTGGCGCTCGTTTTGCAGCATGATGAGCAGGCGGTGCTGTGCGCTGTGGAAATGGCCCTGGACGCTGGCGTCCCCACCAAGACGCACATCCTCAACCTCTTGCACAGGCTGGTTGACGGCAAGGCACAGACGCCGGCTGCCATCACTGCCCCCCAGGCGCTGATCCTGACGTGTGAACCACGCGCCGATGTCGATCGCTACGACGCACTGCGCCTCGCCGGACAGGAGGGACGCCATGCGTCATGATCCTGCCAGCGCCGCCATCGTCATTATGCTGCGCAGCCTGAAGCTGCCTGGAATGGCCCAGGCCGTGAATGATCTGCTCGAGCAGGGATCGCCGGCATTCGAAGCAGCGATGCCTGTCCTCATGCAGCTGCTCAAGGCGGAAACGGCTGAACGGGAGGTGCGCTCCATCGCATACCAGATCAAGGCCGCGCGCTTCCCCGCCTACAAGGACCTTGCCGGCTTCGACTTCTCTTCCAGTGAGACTGGCGAGGCTCTGGTCCGCCAGTTGCACCGCTGCGAATTTATCGGGCAGGGAGAGAATATTGTCCTTGTCGGTGGCCCCGGCACTGGCAAAACCCACATTGCCACGGCGCTTGGCGTTCAGGCCATCGAGCACCACCGAAAGAAAGTTCGCTTCTTCTCCACCGTGGAACTGGTCAACGCCCTTGAGCAGGAAAAGGCACAGGGCAAGGCCGGGCAACTTGCTGATCGCCTGTCCCGGCATGATCTCGTGATCCTGGATGAACTCGGCTATCTGCCGTTCAGTCCGTCGGGAGGGGCATTGCTCTTTCACCTTCTGAGCAAGCTGTACGAACGGGCAAGCGTCATCATCACCACCAACCTGAGCTTCAGTGAATGGGCGGACGTCTTTGGAGATCCAAAGATGACAACCGCACTGTTCGATCGCCTGACCCATCACTGCCACATCGTCGAGACCGGCAACGACAGCTTCCGCTTCAGGGCAAGCGCAACTGCCGCGAAAACACAAACGCGAAGGGCGAAAACTTGACCCACCCGATAACTACGGCACCATAAAACCCGTGGGTCACTTCTCGGTGCAAATCCCGGGTCACTTCTCAGCGGAAATCAACAATCAGTGCAGATCTGCCGCTGAAACGAATCTGGGTGCTGCCGGAACAGGGATAGCGATGGCGCCTGAACCGACGCAATCAGCCTCATCGCATCGCATCGTTTCCCATGCCAAAAGTGGGGCCTAAAGTGGGGTGCGAGATGCAGACTTTTAAGTAATGCTATAAATATCAGGATGATATCGGAATTTAATGGCGGAGAGGGGGAGATTCGAACTCCCGATAGGGTTGCCCCTATGCCGCATTTCGAGTGCGGTGCATTCAACCACTCTGCCACCTCTCCGCAATCACGAGGTCAGCGCCTGTGGTGGGCGGTACGTACACGAGCGTTCGCCGCCTGACAAGGCCTTCCGGGGCGCTCCCGCCTCCTGCCTGCTCATTTCCACAGAGAGGGCGATGGGGCGGCGTTGACGGCGACCGGCTGTCAGGGCGCTGGCGCCACGACGGCGGCGCCGATTTCCCGCACGCCGTCGACAAGGGCGCGCACGACGAAACGGTCCGGGCCAACCAGCGACAGGCTTTCGTTGACAAACAGGCCGCTCATGCAAACCACATCGACCGCCATGGCCGAGAGGTCCTCGAGCTTCAGCCAGCCAAGGCCGAAGCCGGTGACGCCCACGCTGACGCCAAGCGCCTTCATCATGGCCAGGTGCTGGGCGATGGCGCGCGGATCATGGCCCTGCCCCCTGCCCGGCGCGTCTGCCCCCGTCGCCTGCCCTTCGCCGTCGTCATGGCAGCTGTTGCCGTCGTCCATCGGCCCTGCTTCCGGCGCGGCTTCCTTCGGCGCCCCATGCCTGGCCGGCGGTGGCTCCGCGGGCGCGAACGCCTTTTCATCAAGGGCGATGACCAGTCGCGCCGACACGCCCGGATGCGCCGCCAGCCATGCGGCGACGGCGCCGCGCCACTCCGGGCTGACCAGCGTCGCCGGGGCGATGCGCAGCAACAGGTGGGCGGCCGGATCCGCCGCCAGCAGACGCACGGTCTGCTCCAGCATCCGCTGGTCGAGCAAGCCGGAAAGGTTCATCTGCGCCGCGACCGGCGCCAACGTTCCAGGCCCCATCACGCCAGCCCCGCCGTCGCAGGCGGCGACCGGCAGCGCTTCCTCAAGACGCAGATCCGCGCCGTCGAGGTCGACCAGGCGGCGCCGGCCGAGGCCGATGTCACGGCCGTTGAGCAGGGCGATCACATCGGGCATCGACATGGCGGCCGGTCGCGCGGCTGGCCGGCGTCTGGCGCGGGGAGCCAGGACAGCCACCATCTCGCCAGCCTCAGCCGCCTGCCGCGCCGCCTCGCTGACCCGCTCGAGCAGTGAGCTGGCGTCGCCGGCGCCGTCCGAGGCGGTCACCAGGCCCACATGGGCCTGCAGGCCGGGACAGGCCCGCTCCACATTGCGGGCAACCGCCGCGGCGGCCTGCCGGCCCTGCGCGCTGTCACAACCATTGAGGATGAGGGCGAACTGCCCGGGGTCCAGCACCGCGACCACATCGGTGCGCCGCAGACGGCGCGCGATCGCCGCCGCCGCCAGGTCCATCATCGCCGGATCGGTCGCCGACACATCAGAGGTCCGGGGCGTGAGCAGACAGACGCCAGCCGACACCGAGCGCAACCCGCGCGCCGGATCATGCAGCATCGCCGTCAGCGTGCGCGTCACGATATCCCGCGCCGGCTCGATGCGGCGCCCGGCCAGCGGCGCATCCGGCGGACGCCCGTCGATGGGGCACACCCGCATGACGCCTTCGGCCCGGGCGGGGCGCCCATCCGGGCCCGCGTGCCAGCGGCCGCGCTCCTCGATGACGCACAGGCCGCGACCGGCGTTGACCACATAACGGCAGCGAAACGGCGCGCCCTCGCCGTGATCCACGCCGGGGGCGCCGTGGATGACGTCGGCGCGGCTCTCGCCAGAGCCGGGCGCAGCCAGCGACGCCCAGGCCTTGCCGGACGACAGATGCCGGCGGCGGTCGAAACCAAGGGCGGCCATGGCGGTGGGGCCCCAGACCAGACGGTCGCTCGCCAGATCCCAGCTCCATGACGCCATGTGGCAGGCCAGAAGCCCCTGCGCCGGATCAAGCGCGCGCTCACCCTGGGCCGGGCACGGAGCCGCCTGACTGGCCGCCGCCATTGCCAGACGCCCCCCGGCGCGGCGCCCTGACCTGCGGGCCTGGAACGTCTCGCTGAATTTTCCTAACAAGCCGCGCATCACCGCATCCCGCCGCAACGGCAGGGCGCCTCCGGCTGAAATGCGGAATGCCCTGTCCTTTGATCTGACGCATGCATCCGGGCGCGGGTGGCGCGCACCCCGCCGGAACTGCCCCTGCGCACGCCGGGCCAACCTCCGGGAGGCTGGCGAAACCGGCTGCGCCGTTACGTCATGTGTCTTGCGGGCATGTTGACCGGCGCATTGCTAACAGCCGGTAAAAGCTGGAGGAAAAGCAGCAGTTGTCACCGTGCTCCCCAGTCGTCCAGCGCTTCACAACCTGCTGACCGGCGCCGCCATCGCCACGCCGCATTTGGCGGATTGGCGCGGCGGCGAAGTCTCCCGGACGGGGCGTCTTGAGCCAGGTTCCCAGGCCTAGCTCCCTGGCCGGACTTCCTGGACGGCGGGAGGTCCACATGCGAAAACCCCGCATGCACCAGGCAGGCGGGGCTCAGAACCTGTTTGAAAACATCTGGCGGGTTCATCCGCCAGCTTCCAAACAATGTCGCGCATGTCACCGGCCGGATGGCCAGCGCACGGCGTCAGGCGTCAGCGCGGGGCTTCAGCACCTGGCGACCGCGATACATACCGGTCTTCAGGTCGATGTGGTGCGGACGGCGCAGCTCGCCGGAGTCCTTGTCCTCGACGTAGGTCGGGGCGGCGAGGGCGTCAGCGGAGCGGCGGAAACCGCGCTTCATCGGCGAGGTCTTGCGTTTTGGAACGGCCATGTCTGTCTCTCGAAGCGTTGCTGTAACGTCGGCCCGTGCGGTTCACGCTACAGCGACCGCGATCAGA
>Ga0182746_1000574_pt1 | contig 47067 bp, 46 predicted proteins | sample eDN3rd30CBELigOP_FD_128881 | JGI IMG/M metagenome (GOLD analysis project Ga0182746, IMG submission 128881) | Enriched Organic Plus compost microbial communities from Emeryville, California, USA - eDNA 3rd pass 30_C BE-Lig OP (version 2) (version 2) ...
AACTTAAAACTTTTAGACAACCTCACAGAAGAGGCTTTAACGCTTACAACTTCAAAGCGTGGTGGTGGAAGTGTTGGTCATCAGTTAGCTCACATTTATAATATTCGTTTCTGGAAACTTGAAAAATTCAACAGAGAACTTGTAAAAGAATTGACAACCATTAAAGCGGAAGACACTAAAACTATTGCCATGCTGAAAGACTGTCATACGATTTCAGCCGATTTAATCGCAGAAGTATTGAAAAAAGGAATTGAAGACAACGGAAAAGTAAAAGGTAACAAACGGGGAATTGTTCCATTGTTAGGATATTTAATTCATCACGAAGCACATCACAGGGGAAGTATTTTACTTACATTAAAACTTAGCGGCTTTAAACTTACAGACGAATTAAGATATGGAATTTGGGAATGGAACAAGTTATGACAAAAGAACTCCCTATTGCTAACAAGGGTTTGAGCGCGAGGCCTCGAAACGGTTGATGACCAAATAAACACATTCAAATAAGCCGAAAAAACGAATGCGCAAAGGAAAATAAAGACGCAAACCACAAAAATGTACAACATGAGATTTTCAACTAAATTTATTGCAATTGTCAGTTCAAGTATAATACTATTTTCTTGCTCGAAAAACGATGAAGGACAGAGCATTCAGGAAGGAGACAACAAGGGAGTGCGTCTGAAATATTTTGAATCAGTACACGCTATTGGTGATGAAATTGATTTTGTTTTACTTCCCGGTTTTGAATTATCTGACAATAGTGAGATCCGGGAATTCGGGGATTATAAAAATGGGGTCGGCAGTTACGAATATAATTGCTCGTGGGTAAAAACCACTCCAAATAATCAAGGAGGGGGAGTATATCAAGAATGGTTAAGCATCAAGGGTACTCCTCATGGTTGGGATATCAATGACAATCATGAGAAAACGACGAAAGAAGAGTTATTGAAAGGGCTGAAAGAATACGAAGAGGTTATCGACCAAAGGTTACTTAAAGCACCCTATAAAGATCATGTTATCGTGGTGAAAAAGAAGGCCAATGAAAAAGGGAATTGGCATTTTGAAGCCTATATAGACCCCAGCCACCGTATTGATGGAGATGGGCAGCGCGCTGAATTTAGCAGCGGTATTTATAGTTTGAAGGAGAACGCAATTTATGATGTTCCAACTGATGAAGTCGTTGTATCTGTTTTTATCCAGCTCCTGGAAACGATAGATGAATAGTTGATCAAACTCTCACCATCAAACAAAGGAGGGTAAATTTGACAGGTAGATAGCCGCACAAAACATGTTCAATTAAAATGAAAAACAAATGCAGAATGAAAAATAATAATACGGATACTATTTGGATGTTCAGATTACCCATTATTTGGATAGTCATACTAAATATGTTCGGTTTCTCGACTGCAACTGCACAGGATGCCATTAACCAACATGCAGATAGTTTATTAAATATTGCCAATAAAGCGCCAAACAAACAACTAAAAATAGAAGGGCTATTGGATGTTAGTGTCTTTTGGATTGACTACGATACAGTAAAAGCTCATCATTATTTAGAAGAGGCACACAAGCTAATGAAAGAACCACCTACCGCTTATCAAAAAGGACTTTATCATCTGTACCACGCAAATATCGTGATGGACTTTAGACCCGAAGAGGCAAAAGTAGAATTTATAACCGCAGACAGCCTACTAAAGAAAGATACCTCGGCTAAAAGCTATTTTTATCGATCAAAATTGTGGAACAATTACGGTATGATACTGCAAAGAGCCAACAAGAATGATGAATTTATGGAGATTATCATCAATAAATCTATCCCTTACGCAAGATTATCTGGGGACAGCGTGCAAGTAGGAAAGCAATTACAAAACGTTGGAATACTTTTTTTCAATTTTTTTAATTACAAAAAGGCTGCCGAATTTTATGAAAAGGCACTTGGAGCGACTTTAACCTTAGATGAAAACAAACAAATCAGGCTAGATATATTTATTAATGCTGCAAAGAATGAAATTCACTTGAAAGACCTACCTAAGGCAAGAGTTTTTTTGGATAGTGCTAGAGTCTATGTTCAGCAATTCCCACATGCTACTAAAATTATCCCATCTTATTATACTACAGAACTTGTCTATTACAAAAATGTGGGAAATAAGAAAAAAGTTTTGGAGAATTATAATAAAGGGATGGAATTTTCGCAGAAATACAACGATAAATACACTATACAGGATCTGAATTTCGGGCTTTTCGATTTCTATAACAACTTAGGTGATTTTAAAAATGCAAAACGATACCTCAAATTATCCTATGAAAATAGGGCTTTTTCCATCCTCCAGAACCAAGTTGTTTACCAATGGGAATTGGCAAAAATCGAAAGCAAGTTAGGAAACTATAAAGCGGCTTATTATTATATGGATTCGCTAAAGGTAACCATGGACTCGATTTATCAAAAAGATGTGTCTACAAAAATCCTAGACCTTGAGCAACAATATCAAACAAAAGAAAAGGAAAATCAGATTCTTCGGCTCGAAACAAAAAACAAACAACAGGAACTTGCGATAGCCAAGAGCCGCTGGTGGGAACTTGCTTTGGGCGCCGGACTGGCACTAGCAGTATTTGTCGCCTATTTCCTGTGGAAATTAAGTACAAAAAACAAAAAATTACTAATACAGAACGATTTGCTACATAAAGAAGAACTACGTGCCATGCGCCAACAAGAACGGCTGAGCCAATACGACTCTATGCTTCAAGGACAGGAGGCGGAAAGAAGCCGTATGGCCAAAGACCTCCATGATGGCTTAGGTGGGCTGCTGGCAGGTGTGAAACTAAAGTTATCATCGATTGTTGCCAGAGCTGGTGGAACTCAGGCGAGCGAGAAAAATGCCATTAACGATGTTGTTCGCCAACTGGATTATTCGGTAGATGAACTCCGGCGGATCGCCCACGATATGATGCCTGAATCCCTGCGGTTCGGTGGTTTGGCTCCTGCTTTATCCGACCTCTGCCGGTACATGGGTACACCAATGGTGCAGGTGGTCTTCCAGAACCTGGGGATCAAGGACAATTATCCGGACCAATTACGGGTGACCGTGTATCGTGTTGTCCAGGAACTGCTGACAAACGCCATCAAGCACGCCAATGCTACGAAGATCATTTTGCAATGCAGTGAATTGGACAACTGGCTATTTGTTACCGTGGAAGACAATGGTAAAGGAATGGAGCAAAAAGAAGAAAAGTCCAAAAAAGGACTGGGATTGGTCAATATCCAGAACCGGATATCCTTGCTAAACGGACATATCGAAACCATTTCGCAGCCAGGGGAAGGCACAACCGTTAATATTCAAATACCTTTATAATGGAGAAAGAACAGATTAAACTTATTATCGTGGATGACCATCCCGTCGTTTTGCAAGGATTTGAGTATATGCTACACGATGTACAAGGTATACAGTTTGTTGGCAAATTTACAGATGCAACGTCTATGCTGGGGTATTTACAAAATAATGCGGTTGATGTTGTACTGCTTGACATTAATCTGCCCGACTGTAACGGTGTCGATGCCTGTGCCGCGATCAAGCAGCTTCACAAAGACATTGTCGTGATTGCGATCAGCAATATCAACGAATGGAGCATTATCCAACGGATGTTAGATGTGGGTGCAAATGGATACTTTCTCAAAAATGCATCAGCGGACGAGCTCATACTGGGTATCAAAAACGCCATTGAAGGCGAAACGGTTCTTAGCCAAGGTATCAAAGATATCTTAAAAAACCGGGACACAGGCGATCTGCCGGTCATCACCCGCAGGGAAAAAGAGGTACTGTCCCTTCTCGCATCGGGCCTAAGCTCAGTGGAAATCGGTGACAAGATCTTTATTAGCCCCCTTACCGTCGAGAGCCATCGGCGCAATCTATTGCAAAAGTTTAAAGTAACTAATGTAGCGGCACTCATCCATAGGGCTACCGAAATGAAGTATATATGATGGAGTTTTAACCGAAAAGGTTCTTTGCATTTAATATGGCTTCATAGTCTTTGAGAAAGTTCGACAAATTTAAACTGCCCTCTACGATAAAGGCACCAGTCACGTACGATTGGTGCTTTTTTTGTAAAAGGGGATAAAAATAGGGCGAGTTGTTTATTTGAACAATGATAGCATCGTGCCCCTATTATGCAAGCAGAAAATACTGTTAATAATCCATCGATTTTCCTGTCTGGCGCATATTGCGGTACAGTCCTACCAGGTTGCTGTAAAGAATGGATAGCATATCCCTGTCGTTGGCTGCTTCCGCCAAGGGGAGTGACCGGAGGTAGTAATCTACAGCCGTTTCATACTGTTCAAGGTACTGGTAGGCTGCACCGATATTGGCCAATACCCGGCGTCTGAGGGGAGCCAAAGCGGGGTCTTTGCATAGCTTCTCAACGTCTTCGAGAAGCTGTACCGATTCCGTTGAGCGTCCCTGCATGTTGAGCACGGCTGAATAGTTGAGTGCGTGCCTAACGATCCCCCTGGAATACCCCAATGCTTCACTCAGCGCCCGGGCGGCTTCGTAATAGTGGGTGGCGGAATCCAGGTGATTGTTTTCGTATTGCTGGGCCAGTGTAATCAAGGTGGCTACTTTCAGCGTATCGTCTTCCATGGCGGATAGCGCCCGTTTCAGGCTATCCACGCTAAGGCCCAGTTGCATCTGGCCTATGGTGAAAAAAGGAAAGGAAAGCAAAAGACAGGCAAGGGCAGTACGGATATTGACGTCCTTCTTGCCAAAGGGTCTCATTTGCGGTAGCGCACAGCTCATTGTTCGCTCATTGAGTGGATAAATATAAAAAATTTCGGCTAACTTTTGTTAGGGGATCAATACTGGGAATTTGGTGCTATCTTTACTAAATGGAAACTATTCTGGTGAGTATCGTAGAAGACGTACCTGAGATCAGAGAAGGGCTCCGTTTCATCATCAACCAATCGGAGGGATTCGAATGCCTGTCGGTATACAGCAATGCAGAAGATGCCTACACGGGGCTGCAGCAACAGGTACCCCATATAGCTATCATGGACATCGCCTTGCCGGGGGCCACTGGAATAGATTGCATCCGGAGGCTGAAAGTATGGGGAAGTGACATCCGGTTTCTGGTGTTCACCATTTATGAAGATGATGAGCAGGTGTTTGACGCATTGGCGGCCGGTGCAAGCGGTTATCTTCTAAAAAATGCGTCGCCCTCGAAAATTATCGAGTCGCTCCGGGAACTGCATGACGGTGGAGCCCCGATGAGTACGTCCATTGCACGCAAAGTGGTAGCCTCCTTTCACGGCACGGGCGAACGGGAAAAACTCTCCTACGAAAAGCTGCATGTACAGAACCGCACGGAAGCGCTGAATAAAGCGTATGGCCGCAGGGATGGATGCTAATAATGGCGACGCTTCGCTAACAAACCTATTTGTATTTCGCTACCATCCAAAGTACGTTTTTGCATTGTAATAGGAGATATCCTGTATAATTTTCCCGGTCCAGCCGATGTCGTTGGGCAGTAGTCCTTTTTCGATATCTTCGGCAAACAGGCTGCACAGCAGTCGCCTGAAATACTCGTGACGTGAATAGGAAAGGAAACTGCGCGAGTCGGTCAGCATACCCACAAAGCAACTGATAAGGCCGATATTTGACAAGGTATTCATCTGCTGCGTCATGCCATCCAACTGGTCCAAAAACCACCAGCCCGAGCCGAACTGCATCTTACCTTTTATCCCCTCGTCCTGAAAATTTCCCATCATGGCCGCAAAGACAGCATTGTCTGCAGGGTTGAGATTATATACCACCGTCTTGGCAAGGCGGTTTTCCATATCCAGGGCGTTAAAAAACCGCTGCATGGCTTCGGCCTGCTGGAAGTCACCAATGGAATCGTATCCCGTATCTGGCCCCAACTGGCTCAGCTTACGGGTATTGGTGTTGCGCAGCGGGCCTAAATGGAATTGCTGTACCCAATCTTTATCGTGGTACAGTTTGCACAGTTCGGTAAGGACTACATAGGTAAATGCCTCTTCGTATTCCGTGGCAAGGCGGTCGTCGCCGCTGAGTACTTGCTTGAATACTTCATCCAATGAGACTGCTGAAGAAGTTGCCCGGGGCAAATGACTGAGCCCGTGATCGGCAATGCGGCATCCGTGGCGGTGGAAATAATAGAAGCGATTGGAGAGCGCATCCAATAGCGTATCCAGATCCACAATGGCTGTTCCGCTGCTAGCCTCCAACTGCCGGATATATTGTCGGTATGGATCACCTTTGCTTAGCTGAAAAGCTTTGTCTGGCCGGAAAGATGGAAGTACCTTCGTATCAACACCCGACTCCGCAATTGCACGGTGATGGTCAAGGCTATCGGTCGGATCATCCGTTGTACCTACCATTTCCACATTGAAATGGCGAAGCAAGCCTTGGGGAGAAAACGCCGGATCCTGTAATTGTTCCGTGGTTTGGTCAAAAAGGATATCTGCATTTTCCGGCCCCAGCAATTCTTCGATACCGAACGGGTTTTTCAACTCCATATGCGTCCAGTGATACAACGGATTACGAAGAGTATATGGCACCGCCTCTGCCCATTTCCGAAACTTTTCACGATCGTCAGCATTGCCTGTAATGTATTTTTCAGGAATACCCAGTACGCGCTGCGCACGCCATTTGTAATGATCGCCGGCTAACCAAATGTGGGTAATATTCCGGAAGTTCGCATTGCTGGCTACGGCATCGGGCGGGAGATGCGAATGGTAGTCGATAATGGGTAGGTCTTTCGCATAATCGTGGTATAGCACCTGGGCCGTGCCTGACGGCAATAGAAAGTTGTCATGAAGAAAGTAGGCCATGTCTGATTCGATTATTGTCCGAGAATTCCCAATTCCAATCCCCTTAGCTCTGCCAATCCCCGCAGGCGGCCGATGGCTGAATAGCCGGGAGCTGTCGTTTTATCAAGATCATCCAGCATCTGGTGGCCGTGGTCGGGCCGGAAGGGTATGGGGTCCGTCCGACGCTGGTTTTCGGCGATCAGTGCTTTCATGACCGCATACATATTTACGTCACCATCCAGGTGATCGGCCTCGAAAAAGTTACCCTGCTCGTCCTTCCTGACGTTGCGCAGGTGTACAAAGTAAACGCGTTCCTTCACCGCCTCGAAAATAGCCGGAATATCATTCGAAACCCCCGCACCCAATGAGCCCGTGCAAAAGCAGATGCCGTTGAAAGGCTTATCCAATTCGCGGATGATATACAATAGGTCTTCCTGGTTGCTGGCGATGCGCGGTAGTCCCAAAATTGGATAGGGAGGGTCATCCGGATGGATCGTCATCCGGATCCCGTTTTCTTCGCAGACGTCTGCAATGGATGACAGGAACCAAATCAGGTTTTGTCGCAGTCCGTCGAAGCCGATAGCGGCGTATTCGCGTATACTTTCCCGAAGCTCTTCCAGTTCGATGCTTCGCTCGCCGGGAATGCCCATCAACACGTTGGTGCTTAACAGTTCAATCTGCTCAGGCGTATACGCTTCAAATCTTTCTTTGGCTTCTGCTTGTATGGTCTCGGGGTAATCAGCCGCGGCTCCTTCCCGTTGTAGGACAAATAGATCGAAAGCAGCCAGGTCATTCCAATTAAAATACAGCGCCTTTGAACCGTCTTGCATCGTTAAATCAAGCTGCGTGCGCGTCCAGTCCAGCACAGGCATGAAATTGTAGCAAACGGTTTTAATTCCCGCTGCCGCCAGATTACGTAGGCTCTGCCGGTAATTGTCAAGATAAGGTTGTGCATCTGACCTACGGGTTTTGATGGCTTCATGCACCGGTACGCTTTCCACGACGCTCCAGGTGAGTCCCGCCGCTTCAATTAACGACTTGCGCTCCTGGATGTCTTCCAGCGGCCATACCGCTCCGTGTGGAATGTGGTGAAGAGCCGTCACGATACCCGTTGCTCCGGCTTGTTTGATGTCTTGCAGTGATACCGCATCTGCGGGACCGTACCACCGCCATGTTTGTTCAAGTTTTTTTGTCATGGTATTTTTATTGGCCTTCAGCTATCGGCTGTCAGCTTTGTTCTAACTTGTTATGCTTGTTTCCTGGCTTACCTTTTTTGTCTACCGATCACTCATCACCGATCACTCATCACCGATCACCGACCACTCATCACCCGTTACCAATGACCGATCACTATCTCTATCACACTCCGCTCCACGCATTAAAACCGCCATCTACCAAAATAGTTTCTCCCGAAATAAAACCGGAAGCGTCACTCAATAGAAAAATCAGTGCGCCGGTCAGCTCTTCGGGGCTTCCCAGTCGACCGTATGCTGTATTGTTTACGAAACGTTGGGCGCGGTCTGTATAAGACCCATCGGCATTGGTAAGCAAGGTGCGGTTTTGCTCGGTAAGAAATACACCCGGTGCAATGGCATTAACCCGCACTTTATCGCCATACCGTTGGGCCAATTCCACAGCCATCCATTTGGTGTAACCTTCGATTGCACATTTGGCCAGGTTGTACCCCATCACACGTGTGATAGCTTGCTGTGCGGCCAATGAGGAAATATTTACAATGGATCCCTTTCCTTTTTCGGCAATGACCCGGCCAAAAATATGGGTGGGAATCACCGTGCCGAACAGGTTGAGCTCTACCGCCTTTTGTGTATCCGCGATGTTGCTATCGAATAGGTTCTGCTCGGGCCCGATGGTAGCCCCGGGGATATTGCCTCCCGCTGCATTCACCAGGCCGTCTATCGTACCCCATGCATCCAAAATTTCGTCCTTTGCTTGATGGATCGCCTGCTCATTCAGCACATCGGTAATGACGGCCATGGCTTCTCCACCCTGTGACCGGATAGCAGCTACCCGTGCGTCTGCCCGTTCTTTATTGCGCCCGAGCACCGCTACCTTGGCTCCCGCCGCTGCGGTTGCCAAAGCGAACGACTCGCCCAAAACACCGGTAGCGCCGGTAATCACTACTACTTTCCCTGCCAAAGAAAACTGTTGTATTCCATCCATACTACTTAAATAAGGTCTATATCGTATTTAATCCTCCAATATTAGTCAAAAATGAGCTGAACCTTCTTACTTTTTTGACAAATATCTACGAAAACGTTGTAGCGCTTTTGACCCCTAAAAATGAGGAAAAGGACTCGTTTACAAAAAATTAACAATTTTATTTTAAGATATCGTTTTAAAGCAATACTTTTGCATCCCCAACATTGGAGAGGCTTATGTCTTGAAAAATAATTAATTACAAAAAATATAGATATGACTAAGGCAGAAATTATCGCAGAAATCGCTAACAAAACTGGGTTAGAGAAAGTAGATGTTCAGGAAACGGTTGAAGCTTTTTTTAAAGTAGTAAAGGGTGCAATGATTGGGGGAGAGAATGTCTACGTGAGAGGGTTTGGTAGTTTTGTAGTGAAAAAAAGAGCTGAAAAGACCGCTCGTAATATCTCAAAAAACACGGCAATTATCATTCCCGCACACTACGTGCCGACCTTCAAACCCGCCAAGACATTTGTTGAAAAAGTAAAATCTGGCAATAAATAAGCTTCTGCCTTAACGACAGCAATGTAGCGTACCGTCATGCAGCAAAAGACCAAACAAATCGTCGCCATTACCTCCATCGTCGTTGTGATGGGGCTGTTATTGGCACAGCCGATTAAAGGATTGGTCAATGATGATACAGCTGCTGCTTCTGCTTCCGGGGATGCGTCATCATCGGGAGTGACCATGGAAAGTGTTTCGCTACAGGCTAAACAAGGGCTCAATGCCAGTATCCTTCAGGAAATATCGTCGATCGAGTCACAGTTGCCAGACGCTTCGGGACCGGATAAAATCAAGCTGTTGCAGCAGCTTGCAACGGAGTGGGACGATGTAAACCGACCAGCCCCACTGGGGTTTGTTTATGAGGAATTGGCTAAACTCGATCCGAAATTTGATTATTGGCTAAAAGCCGGGGATGCGTACCGGGCTGGATATGCCAATTTGCAGGATACAACCGTGGCGAGAGCGCTGAATGGATACGCGATCAATGCCTACCAAAAAGCACTCGAATTAGATGCAGACAATCTGGATGCCAAGACAGGGTTAGGCAGTGCCTATGTGAGTGGTACCGATAACCCAATGGCTGGAATTGCGCTGCTTCGGGAAGTGGTGGAAGCGAATCCGTCTCACATTGGTGCGAACAAATCGCTGGGCTTGTTTTCGATGCAGTCACGTCAGTTCGACCGGGCCATTGATCGGTTTAAAAACGTGGTATCGATAGAACCGGATGCTGAATCTTATTTTTACCTCGCAACAAGTTACGAAAATATTGGGTTGAAAAAAGAGGCGATTGCTGCCTTTGAAAAAAGCAGGGATCTTGCTGCTGATCCAACCCTCACTCAGTTTATCAATCGGAAAATAGATGAATTGAGCAAATAATCACATTTAATTTATTCATTAAAAAAATTAGCTATGCCAAGCGGAAAGAAAAGAAAAAGACACAAGATGGCTACCCACAAACGTAAAAAACGTTTAAGAAAGAACAGGCACAAGAAAAAATAGTTTTTTCTGTGGACTGATAGGAGCCCACTTCTGAAATGAGGTATATAAATGAGCGTGATTTTCACACAATCGAACTCTGCCTCATAACGTTAAACAGAAGAAATAAAGGGCATTTCAAACGTATTTTTATTGTTTTATTCAAAGCAGGCGGCCGTCCCGTGGCTGTTGCCTGTTTTGCAAAAGGAAATAGCTGTTGGTAAAGGAGTTGATCATCGATGCAGCTCCCGACAAGGGAGTTACTATCGCTTTACTTCAGGACAAACAGCTTGTAGAGCTCAATAAGGAACAGGCAAACAACAATTACGCGGTAGGCGACATCTACCTGGGTAGGATCAAGAAAATCATGCCCGGCCTTAATGCCGCATTTGTGGATGTTGGATATTCAAAAGATGCGTTCCTGCATTACCTGGACTTGGGTCCCCAAGTCCAATCGCTCATCAAGCTTACCAAGCTGGTAAAGAATGGCAGTTACAAGGAAAAGCTGCTCGATAGTTTAAAATTAGAAAAGGACATCAACAAAGCAGGTAAAATTTCTGAGGTATTGACCCGGAATATGCTGTTGCCTGTCCAGATTGCCAAGGAACCCATTTCTACCAAGGGTCCGAGGTTGAGTTCGGATTTATCCATTGCCGGAAGATATGTTGTCTTAGTACCGTTTTCAAGCGCGGTATCTATCTCCAAGCGTATTAAAGGTAATGCGGAACGTACCCGGCTCAAAAAAATCGTAGAGAGTATTAAACCCGCTAATTTCGGAGTCATTATCCGTACGGTTTCGGAAGGCAAAGGAGTTGCTGAACTGCAAAAGGATCTGTTGGATGTGATTTCTAAGTGGGAGGTGCTGACCAATCGGCTTCGGTTGGCCGAACCCACACAGAAAGTGCTGGGTGAGATGGACCGAACTTCGACCATCTTGCGGGACATCCTGACGGATGAGTTTTCACACATTTATGTCAACGATCAGGCAATCTTCGAAGAGACACGGTCTTATGTGCAGGAGATCTCTCCTGATTTGGAAAAAATAGTGAAGCTTTACAAGCACCGTGAACCGATTTTTGAGCACTTCGGGGTAGAACGTCAGATTAAAGCTGCTTTTGGTAAAACGGTAAACCTGCATGGAGGTGCTTACCTGGTGATTGAGCATACGGAGGCGCTGCACGTCATTGATGTCAACAGTGGAAACCGTACGGCCAATAAAGAAAACCAGGAAGAAAATGCGTTGCAGGTGAACATGGAGGCAGCTAAAGAGATTGCCCGTCAGTTGCGGCTGCGTGATATGGGAGGGATTGTGGTCATCGACTTTATCGATATGCACAAGCCGGCCAATCGCAAGGAGCTGTATGCGTACCTCAAACAATGTATGGCTACCGACCGCGCACGCCATACGATCTTGCCGCCTAGCAAATTTGGACTGGTTCAGATTACGCGGCAGCGGGTAAGGCCCGAAATGTCGATCGTGACCAACGAAAAATGTCCGGCATGCGATGGCACAGGAGAAATACGGTCGAGTATTGTATTAATGGATGATATCGAAAATAACCTGAGCTTTATTCTACAAGAGCAGAATGAGAAGGATATCACCTTATGTGTACATCCCTATATTTACGCTTACATCACGTCTGGCTTTATTTCCCGGCGGGTGAAGTGGTTTACCAAGTTTGGCCGATGGATTAAGGTAAAGGCGATTGCTTCGTACTACCTCACCGAATTCCATTTTTTCAACGGTAAGGACGTTGAGATAAAATTATAAGCAACACAAATAGGGGGCACCGCCCCCTATTTATTGAAATTCCTGACCACCTCATCAGCCATTTCCTGTATGGTTTTTAACGGCAGCCAATGGATTTTCAGTCCGTCTTTCTCCATTTTCCGGAAATAAGTCATCTGCCGTTTTGCAAAGCGATGTATCGCTGTGTTGAGCCGGGCAAAAAAGACATCGTAATCAAATTCACCACGTAGGTATTGCGTGGCATATTTATATTCCAGTCCGTAGTACAGTAATTTTTCCGGAGGGATTCCACGATCTAACAGGGTTTGAACTTCGGTTAGCAGCCCGTTTTCAAGCCGCTGTTGTAATCGTTCGGTAATGCGCTGCCTGCGTAGTTCGAGCGGCGGGTTGACACCAAACAACTGGGCGGTTATTCGGGGATGGGACTTTGCCGGCGTGGGATGATGAAGGCACCACGTGGCGATTTCAATCGCCCGGATCAATCGTTTCCTGGTACGGGTGTCGGCATGGAACCCGGAAGGGATAGGAAACGCGTGCAACGTTTGCAGCAATGTATCCGTGGATAGTGGGTCAAGCGTATGCCGAAGGATAGGGTCTACGGGCACGAAGCTGTATTCAAAGGGTTGCAATACGGATTGGATATACAGGCCCGTACCACCGCAGAGAATCGGTTGCTTGCGCTGCTGTTGGAGTGTTTGGAGTGCCTGATGGAAGTCGTCCTGATATTGGGCCACGTGGTAGGTTTCCCCGGCATTGCGGATGTCAATGAGGAAATGGGGGATATCGCCATAGTCATCCAAATCCTTTCCCGTGCCAATATCCATATCCCGGTATACCTGTCTTGAATCCGCACTGATGACGGCGCCGTTTATGCGTTTAGCTACTTCTATAGCCAATTTCGTCTTGCCAGACGCCGTGGGACCAAGAATCACCAACAGTTTCACGGCGATACCTTGATCAATTTAATGCTACCGCTGTTTTGAATAGGAGTATATCCCTGTGTTTTCCGTGCGTGAGGGGGCACCTTTTTGATTTCTTCGGGCAGTGTATGTTCATCGTACCTTTGCTTGGTATGGGTATTTATCCAAAACCGTTGCGGTTCGGTTTCACCGGCGATGGAGAAGCCGATTTTGCGGTAACTATCACCATCGGACCAGTCTTTATCTGCATAAGTCATGATATCCCCCGGGTGGAATGCCTGTTGGAAGGCGTCAATTAGTTTGCTGAATCCGCCGACGACTTGTACGCCTTGTTTGTGACAAAAACGGAGTAGCTCAAAAGATCGGTAGTCGTCCGGTTGATTGTTCATTTTCCGGCCGCCGCTGAATACGGCAATTGCCACTAAATCACCTTTATGGAATAATCCGTAGCGGTATTTACCGGGTAGCGCCACCTGTAGGTGATGCGCTTGTTGGAAAGCCATGGCAACCCCCTTATCGATGCGGGCCGCTACGGTATCCCGGGCGTATATTCGCTTTGCTTTCCCCGCTAATGCGGCAATCCGGTTGAGCAGGAGGTCTGGTCGCGTGATCCATAGATCTTCGTCAACATGGATGCAGCGGGTGTCCGTATCCACCTGTATACGTTTGTCGGAATCAGACAGGTAGTAGACAATGCTAACCGGCGTTTCATTTGCAGATAACAAGCAGGCTGTTTCTGACAGGGCGTGCAGATTAAATTCGGTATCCAACTTATTTTGCAGCTCTGTGAGGAATTTATAGAACGAACTGTTGACGTTAAACATGGACCATAGGTAATTGATTCGCAAACTTAAGATAAAATTGCGTTCATATGCAAGTTGGCGTGTACTACTTTTCTGTTTTCTCAAAAAAAAGCAGCGTCGCACGCCGGCTTTCTTAGCAACTTAGTGCCTTTGCGGGATACGTTTAGGACGCAAAGATTCGCTTCGCGAGCAACAGCGGATCACTTTCGATGAACACAAAATTTGCAAGAGATCCCTGTTTTTTGCGCAAATTATCGATATTCGTATAATATGAAGAAAATCCTTGTGGCGATGGGTGCCTTTTTGGTTTGTCTTTGTGGTAACCAAGCTCTTTATGCACAACGACAGGCCCCACAGCCCAACCTGACTGTCTTATTGAACAACTATACCCGGCTAATTCCATTGCGGGATTTGGGAAACCGGGATATCGCGTATATGGGTAACCTGACTGTACCTGCTTTTGTAACAGTGGCCGATATGTTGGAACGATACGCACCGGTAACCCGTTTTGCACTACCCGAAAATGCGGATATGTATCACGACCTGGATGAACAACTGAAGTTCCATAACACGCTCATTGTGGGGTTAGCGTCTGCGGATTTGGCTAACAAGCGCTTGCTGCAATTTATTTCGACACAGGCCGTGGGCAAACAACTAATTCTAACGGTTTTCGGCGCGGGGACCAGGCTGCAAGAGCTGGATTTTGTGCACTATCCGATCTTATGGAACCCTGAGTTATCGGAACTTTCTGCACGTAATGCTGCCATGTCTGTATTCGGTGGTTTAGCCTGTACTGCCCGATTGCCCCAATCCTTTTCTGCGCGGTATGCGGTCGGTGCTGGTTTTACCACAGAACAAACCCGCCTGGAGTATGCCAATGCAGGAGTTATGGGCATTGATGCCAGGCGTTTGGAAGCAAACATCGACGCAATAGCGGAGGAGGCTATCCGGGAACGTGCGACCCCGGGCGCCGTAATACTGATTGCAAGAGGAGGGAAGGTGATTTTCGAAAAAGCTTACGGACATCATACGTACTCAGGCAGCACGCCTACCCGGGTTTCCGATCTTTTCGATATGGCTTCGGTTACCAAAATTACGGCCACAACTCCTACGATCATGCGCCTGGTTGAACGAGGAATCATCAATCTCGACAGTACAATGGGCTATTACCTCCTGCAAGCGCAATCCACCAATAAAAATCGCACCAAGCTACGGGATGTTATGCTGCACGAAGCAGGCTTTATTCCCTATATCCCTTTTTACCGAGAGCTGAAACCAGCGGATCTCAGCACCGACTCCTCAGCGGCTTACTCAGTCAAGGTGGCGGACGGATGCTACATCCGGACCGGGTATTATCAGGACGTGATGTGGCCCACCATGTTGTATTCGAAGCTTAATACACCCGGGACCTATGTGTACAGCGATATCAGTATGTATGTGATGAAGGAAGTAGCTGAGCACCAAACGGGTATCCCCATCCAGGATTACGTTCAACAGGAATTTTACCGCCCCTTGGGCATGCAAACTGCAGGGTATCTTCCCAGGCAACGTTTCCCAAAGGAGCGCATCGTACCCACTGAGAATGACAAGACGTTTCGGAAGACCTTATTACAAGGATATGTGCACGATCAGGGGGCGGCCATGGCAGGAGGCATAGCCGGCCATGCGGGGCTATTTGCCACAGCAAATGACCTGGCTATCTACGGACAATTGTTACTCAATCGGGGGGAATATGGGGGAGATCGGTATTTTACGGGAGAGACCGTTGATTTGTTCACTTCCAAGCAATCGGCCACGAGCAGGCGTGGCTTGGGATTCGACCGGTGGGATCCGGATACTACTGCACATTATCCTTCAAGGCTGGCATCTGACGCTACCTTTGGGCATACAGGATATACGGGCACATGCATTTGGATTGATCCGAAGGAACAATTAACCTATGTCTTTTTATCCAATCGTGTACACCCTGCGGTGAGCGCCAAGTTGGGCAATCTCAATATTCGGGGAAGGATACAGGACGCGGTTTATGAAGCGATTAATGCGGCGAAATAGGATGTATCATGGCTAAAGCAAAGACTACTTATTTTTGTCAAAACTGCGGATACGAATCGCCCAAATGGCTGGGTAAATGTCCCTCCTGTAACGAGTGGAATACCTTTGTGGAGGAGTTGGTAGAGAAGCAAGCTTCACGGGTGCCCGATTGGCGCGTGGTGCCGAGTGCTGTGAAACGGTCAAGCAAGGCAGCGGCTATTCACGAAATCATCCAAGCGGAAGAAGATCGCAGGGCGACACCTGATAGGGAACTGAACCGGGTATTGGGTGGAGGAATTGTGCCGGGATCGTTGGTTCTGATCGGCGGCGAACCCGGGATCGGCAAGTCGACGCTCATGCTCCAATTGGCACTCAATATGCCAAATACCAAAACGTTATACATATCGGGTGAAGAAAGCGAACAACAACTAAAGATGCGAGCCGAACGGCTCGTCCAGGCGTCTAAGGCCAATTGTTACATTTTAACGGAAACGGCCACACAAAATATCTTCAAGCAGATTGCGGCGCTGGAGCCGCATTTGGTTATCATCGACTCGATACAGACGCTGCACTCCTCACAGATTGATTCGGCTCCCGGCAGCGTTTCCCAAGTACGGGAATGTACAGCAGAACTGCTCCGCTTTGCCAAAGAAACAAACATACCGGTGTTTATCATCGGGCATATCACCAAAGATGGGGCCATTGCGGGGCCGAAAGTACTGGAACATATGGTGGATACGGTCTTGCAGTTTGAAGGCGATCGGCACCACGTATACCGCATGTTGCGTGCGGTTAAGAATCGATTCGGATCAGCCTCCGAACTGGGTATTTATGAAATGCAGGGGACCGGCCTCCGGGAGGTCTCGAACCCCTCGGAGATCTTACTCTCACAACGTGAGGAAAGCATGAGCGGCATTGCGATTGCGGTACTATTGGAAGGACTACGGCCCATGCTGATTGAAGTGCAGGCCTTGGTGAGCACTTCTGCATACGGTACTCCCCAACGTTCTTCCACGGGGTTTGATACCCGGCGGATGAATATGCTGCTGGCTGTACTCGAAAAGCGCTTCGGATTCCGGTTGAGTGCACAGGATGTTTTTCTGAACATCGCCGGTGGCATACGTGTGGAAGATCCGGCCATCGACCTGGCAGTCATCGTTGCCCTGATCTCATCGCAGCAGGATATACCGGTTCCGGCAACCGTTGCCTTTGCAGGGGAAGTGGGGTTATCTGGCGAAATACGTGCCGTTAACCGTATCGAACAGCGTATTGCGGAGGCAGAGAAACTCGGTTTTGAAACCATTTACATCTCCAAATACAACACCAAGGGGCTGGACGGCAGCAAGTATGGGATACGTATCAAAGCAGTAGCTAAGGTAGAAGCGGTTTTTCAGGCGGTTTTTGGCTAATTTAGTTGATAGCTTTGCCGAAAGGTGTGAAGGCCAAGGCCATCAGCTTGAAATGCTGCCTTCCGAAGGGAATGCCGATGATCGTAATGCAGAGCAATAAGCCAAATACAAAATGGGTGAGGGCAACCCATATTCCGCCGAAAACAATCCAAAGGATATTCATGAGTGTGTACAGACATCCTGTGCTGGAGGGGGTATGGGTAACGACGGTACCAAAGGGCACCAACGAAGCGATAGCTAGCTTGAATAATTGCACACCAAAGGGAATGCCGACAATGGTGAGGCAGAGCAATAGCCCGCCGATGAGGTATTCCAGAAAAATGAGGAAACCGCCAAAAATGATCCAAATGAGGTTGCCCAGGAGATTCATTTTTTACGACGTTAAAAAAGTAAACAGCTTCAGCTCATCCAGTTTCCGTTGTTCGCCTGACTGCATATCTTTCAATGAAAAGACACCGCTTTGTATTTCTTCCTCGCCGATGAGGACCACATAGGGTATTTTTTTTGCGTCGGCATAAGCCAATTGTTTTTTCAGCTTGGCCGAAGCTGGATATATTTCAGCGGCGACCCCCGCCCCGCGCAGTTTTTGCAACAGCGGCAGGGCATACAATTCAGTAAGTTTATCGAAATTACTGAACAATACCCTGGTAGATTGTACGGTACTGGTAGGAAATAACTCCAGTTCTTCCATTACATCATAAATGCGGTCTGCACCGAAAGAAATCCCTACGCCGGTAAGACCTTTTAGGCCAAACATACCGGTCAGGTCGTCGTAACGGCCTCCTCCCCCGATACTTCCCATCGTCACCTCGTTGGTTTTTACCTCAAAGATGCAACCCGTATAATAATTAAGACCTCTGGCGAGGGTGATGTCGAGGTCTATAAAACGGTTGAGCGGATCGGTATGTGCGGTCATTTTTTCTACATAACCCAGCACGATTTCGATTTCGTCGATGCCTCGCATTCCAATGGCGGAGGAAGCAAGCGTATCTTTTAATTGATCAATTTTTACGGCAACAGGGCCTTCCAACTGCATAATGGGCCGTAGTTTTTCGAGGTCCTCGTCTGAAAACCCCCGCTCCAGTAACTCCCTATCGACTCCCTCAACGCCGATTTTGTCCAATTTGTCGATGGCCACCGTCATGGGAACGAGCAGTTCGGGTTTGCCCAGCACATCGGCAATACCTGATAATATTTTGCGGTTGTTGAGTTTGATGGTGAAATCCATCAATCCCAGGTTGGTCAACGCCTCGTGATAAATGAGGATAAATTCGGCTTCATTGAGCAGGCTCTCTGAGCCGACCACATCCACATCGCATTGATAAAATTCCCGATAACGCCCCCGTTGTGGCCTGTCGGCCCGCCAAACGGGTTGAATTTGGAAACGTTTGAATGGCAGGGTAATTTCATGTTGGTGCATCACCACGTAGCGCGCAAAGGGAACCGTGAGGTCATAGCGCAATGCTTTTTCACTGATATGTGGAGTTAAGGGGGTTGAGGCCCTTTCAGTCAACAGGTCGGCCGGTGCTTTGGCTAAGTAATCACCGGAATTCAGGATCTTGAAGATCAGCTTATCTCCTTCGTCTCCATATTTGCCGGTAAGCGTTTGAAGGTTTTCAAAAGAGGGGGTCTGGATTTCGCGATAGCCGTATTTGGTGAAGACTGTTTTGAGCGTATGGAAGATGTAGTCGCGTTTTTCCATCTCCGTGGGAGAAAAATCGCGTGTGCCTTTTGCCAATGAGGGTTTCACTATTGCCATGGCACAAAGGTAAGGATAGAAATCAGAAGTAGGAAGGATGAGGTATGAAATACGAGGTGGTTTGTGGTCGGTGATCGGCGGTGGGTGGTCAGTGATCGGTGGTCAGTTCGCAAAAATGCAAAAAAGTTAACCAATTAAAGCACATTCAGTACTTCACAGGCTTTTTCGGCGGCTATCTTTTCCGCACTCTTTTTGTTATAATCACGTCCGGTACCGCATACTTCACCGTCTATTACGGCATCGATGGTAAAGATTTTAATGCTATCACCTTCGGCATTTTCAGTCTGCACAAAACTTACCTCTTTGCCCACCTGTTGGCACCATTCGATCAACCGGCTTTTGAAATTGGTTTCGGTTTCTTCCAGTATTTGGATGTCGACGTGCGGCTTAATAATGCGGCTAATCAGAAAATTTTTGGTAAATAAGTAGCCCTTATCCAGGTATATGGCGCCAATGAGGGCCTCGAATGCGTCGCCTAGCAATGACCCCTGTTTATTGGGGTAGTTGATCATGCGGGCATCGTATTGAATTAGTTCATTAAGTCCCAGCTTCCTGGAAAGCTGGTTGAGGTGTGCCCGGCTCACAATTTTTGAGCGCATTTCGGTAAGAAAACCTTCGCCCTTATAAGGATATTTTTTAAAAAGCAGATCGGCAACGACGGAACCCAATACAGCATCTCCTAGAAATTCCAATCGTTCGTTGCTGTTTTTTGTACCGTCTTTTACAGGTACCGCCACCGATTTATGCCGGAATGCCAGCTGGTACAGGTGCAAATTACCCGGTACAAAACCAAGTAAGTTCTTCAGCGCCCTTACGTATCGGCGATGGGATGAAAAATGCAGTTTATAAATATTCAAAATAGGCATCTGATGCCCCAAATTTAAGCTTCGAATTTCTTAAAAATGACGGTGGCGTTGTGCCCACCAAACCCGAAGGTATTGCTCATGGCCGCGTTAACCTGCCGATTCTGCGCTTTGTTGAATGTGAAGTTTAGTTTCGGATCGAGGGTTGGATCATCCGTGAAGTGATTGATAGTAGGAGGAACTACATCATTTTTCACCGCCAGTATAGAGGCAATAGACTCCACAACTCCAGCAGCACCCAATAGATGGCCTGTCATGGATTTTGTAGAGCTGATGTTTAGCGCATATGCATGATCGCCAAATAACTCTAAAATCGCCATGATTTCACTGGGATCTCCCACAGGGGTAGATGTTCCATGTACATTGATGTAATCAATAGCTTCCTTGGTGAGCCGTGCGTCTGTTATAGCATTTGTCATTGCCAGTCGGGCTCCAAGGCCTTCGGGATGTGATGCCGTGATGTGATAGGCGTCTGCACTCATGCCTCCCCCCACCAATTCGGCATAAATTTTTGCACCACGGGCTTGTGCGTGTTCTAAGCTTTCCAATACGATAGCCCCTGCGCCTTCACCCGCAACAAAACCGTCCCGGTCTTTATCAAAAGGCCTGGAGGCGGTTTGCGGATCATCGTTACGCGTGGATAGTGCGTGCATGGCATTGAACCCGCCGATACCCGCTTCATTGATAATCGCTTCCGAGCCACCACTGATGATAATGTCAGCGTATCCAGTCCGGATATAATTCAAGGAATCAATCAATGCATGTGTAGACGAGGCACAAGCCGATACGGTGGAAAAATTAGGGCCATGTAGCCCATGTCGCATGGATATGTGTCCGGGGGCAATATCCAGGATCATTTTTGGAATAAAAAAGGGATTGAAACGGGGTGTTCCATCTCCGTTTGCAAAATTGGTCACTTCATCCAAAAATGTTTTCAGACCGCCGATGCCTGACCCCCATATTACGCCAATCCGGTTGGTATCCAATTTATCGAATGCCAGCGATGCATCTGCTATCGCTTCATCCGTTGCTGCCAATGCATAATGTACAAATGGATCTACTTTTCGGGCTTCCTTGCGCTCCATGAAATCCTCGGCGTTGAATCCTTTCACCTCACAAGCGAAACGGGTCTTGAACTTTGACGCGTCAAACTTAGTGATAGGAGCAGCGCCGCTTACCCCTTTGATCAGATTGTCCCAAAATACCGGAACAGTATTTCCAATAGGAGTAAGCGCACCTAACCCTGTTACTACTACTCTTTTAAGCTCCATTTAGTATGATTGGCCTAATGAATTTAGTTAGTTAACGTTTTTTTCTAAGTAAGCGATGGCTTGTCCTACCGTGCTGATCGTTTCAGCTTGATCATCGGGGATAGCTACGTTGAATTCCTTTTCAAATTCCATGATCAACTCTACGGTGTCAAGTGAATCCGCGCCCAGATCATTGGTGAATGAAGCCTCCGGGGTCACTTCGTTTTCGTCTACACCTAGCTTTTCAACGATAATTGCTTTAACTCTTGATGCGATATCAGACATGATTTTATAGTTTAATTGTTTAATAAATCTGTGCAAAGAAAAATAAATTTCGGCAAATAGTAAAACGTTTTTGATTTTTAGAATATTATTCAGATTCGTCCCTTGAAACTCAATTATCGTTTTTATATCAAAGATTTAGCGCAATCTTAAAAAAGATGGGCTGACCTCTCATTTATCCTTATATAAATGCCTTACCCTTCTTTTTGTTTTTGTAATTTTTTGCTGTATTATTCTATTTTAATTGCAGCAAAGAAACCGATCAAATTGCTTTAATGCAAGCAAATTTATCTAAGTTTGCGCTGAATATAGAAAATACTTTGAATAAAGTTACATTAAAATATGAATTAGACCTCGATTTTGTCTTGATTGCCATTACCTCTTCTTTAAAAGACTATCGTCTGTGCTACTTTATCAACAAAGTTTCGGGGTTAAGGTTGAGCAAAGCCGAAGATCATGAAATATGGATGCCGCCTCCGGTAGGGAAGGCTTTTTTTAGTCGTTACGCCGATTTCTCGGAAGCATTCGATACGGAATATTACCTGTTGGCAAACAAAGCCGCTGATGGCGGATTTTTGATTCCGGAGATGCGGCACTCGGACTATTTTTTATTGATCCGGAATTTTATTGACGAAGAGGACTTAGCTGCCTTGCAAGATGCCATCGCGGAGATTCCCGAAGTAGTGGTGGCCAGCGAAATATCCCCACAAAAATTGAAATCCAAAGAAAATCTAATATTTTAGCGCCGTATTTACCAAAGTGTATCAATCACACACCATAGAATAAGAAGACAATAAACAAAACGATATTAAATGGAAAAGGTTCAAAAGCGAACTAAGATAGTGGCTACGCTAGGTCCCGCGTCGGCAAAAAAAGAAGTATTAACCAGCATGATTGCCAAAGGAGTCGACGTATGCCGGCTTAATTTCTCGCACGGTAGCCAGGAGGATCACCTTAAGATGATTTATACCATCCGCGAAATCAATCAGGAGTACAATACCAATATCAGTATTTTAGCGGATTTACAGGGTCCCAAGATCCGCATCGGGAAGATGAAGGAGGGCGGTGCGGTGCTTCTGAATGGTGCGCAAGTTGAAATTACGACGAGTGAGCTGATCGGCGACGAGTCCCGGATATACATCACCTACGAAAATTTCCCGAAAGATGTAAAGGAAGGAGAAATCATCTTATTAGATGATGGTAAAATCCAATTGCGGGTGTTGCGCTCCAACCTGAATGACACCGTTTGGTGTGAAGTTGTACATGGAGGTGTGTTAACATCGCGTAAGGGCGTAAACCTTCCCAACACCAAAGTTTCCATACCCAGTCTTACGGAGGAAGATTTGGATAACTTGAATTTTGTACTTCAATACGATGTGGAGTGGATCGGGATGTCTTTTGTGCGTACGGCTGAAGATATCACGCGCCTTAAGGAAATTATTAAGTCCAAAGGTAAATTTGCCCAGGTTATCGCAAAAATCGAAAAGCCGGAAGCCATTGATAACATCGATTCCATCATTGCCGCTACCGATGGGATCATGGTAGCCCGGGGAGACCTCGGTGTGGAAATGCCCATGGAAGACGTACCGGTACTTCAAAAGATGATTGTCAGGAAATGCCGTAACGCGTCCAAACCTGTAATCATCGCCACTCAAATGCTGGAAAGCATGATTACTACCCCCCGCCCTACACGTGCGGAAGTAAATGACGTAGCTAACTCGGTACTGGATGGTGCAGATGCGGTCATGTTGAGTGGTGAGACTTCGGTGGGAGAATTTCCCGAGATCGTGATTGAAACCATGAGCAAAATCATCGTACATGTAGAGCAGACTTCTTATCCCTATTACAGCTCCAAGAAATCTGAACACGAGGGCACCGAATCCATGATACCTGATGCGATTTGTGGTTCATCGGTATACCTGGCTGAAAAGACGGGAGCCTCTGCGATTGTTGCGATGACTTACTCGGGTTATACCGCTTTCGAAATATCCAGCTACCGGCCCAATGCAGACATTTATATCTTTACCGGTAACCGGGTATTGTTAAACACGCTCACCCTATTGTGGGGGGTTAAGACATTCTATTACGATAAATTCGAGAGTACCGATGGTAGTATCCACGATGTGAATACATTGCTGAAATCGAAAAAATTGGTGCAACCGGGGCAGATCGTTATTAATACAGCGTCCACACCGCTGCATAAAAAAGGCAAAACCAATACCATCAAAGTAACCGAAATGGAATAACACATTAGGTAAAAATAAAATATTTCCGGCTTGGGCAGCGTTGATATACTATAAACAGGTAGAGTCATGCGTTTACTCAGTGTTCCCGAGCGACTTGCAACGCCTATACAAGCGTTATTTTATACCCTTACAAACCGAGAAAAAGCCCAGCTGATGCGCTTAAAAACGCATCAGCTGACCTACTTGGCGGCAAAAGATCTGTTCAACCTCTATTATACCGCCAAAGCGGTGGAACGTTCAGGGGTGCAAGGATTATTTATTGAGACGGGGGTTGCTTTGGGAGGTTCGGCCATCGCCATTGGCTGGGCAAAGCAAAAGCAAAGAGAGTTTAGGTTATATGATGCATTTGGATTGATTCCGCCTCCTTCCGAAAAAGACGAAGCCGATGTACACATGCGATATGAAGAAATCAAAAGTGGAAAATCGAAGGGACTGGGCAAACACCTCTATTATGGGTATGTAGAAAATCTTCAAGCGGTTGTTACCGCCAATTTAGCAAAATACGGTTTACCCATTGAAACCAATCACATTAAATTGATCAACGGATATTTTGAAGACACGCTCTACATCAGCGAACCGGTTGCTTTTGCGCACATTGATTGCGATTGGTATGCATCGGTTATGAGTTGTTTGGTACAGATTGAACCTAATCTGGTACCGGGAGGTAAGATCGTTTTCGATGATTATTACGATTGGTCGGGGTGCCGCATAGCGGTCGACGAATATTTTAGTGATAAAAGTGGCTACGATTTCGCGACCAAAGGCCGGAAACTCCACGTTACGAGGAGCGCTTAATAACTAGTTCGGCATTAGCTGTTTTGCCCGATCTTTCTCTTCCCATTTACGTCCGTATTTCTTAGGCAGCTGCGCGGTGCTGTCTGTGGGGTGACGTAGAATAAAAGGGCCAGTGTATGCATTCGGTATGGGCACACAATTATCACCCCTATACGCATTGGGCATGGAAACACAGTTGTCACCGCGATAGCCATTTGGCATGGGATGAGTGGAAAATACCGAATCAGTAAGTGGCACGCGGGTGCGTAGCTGTTTCACTTTCGTGCTGTCTTCCTGGCCGAATGCTATTGCAGCAGGACCAAGCATGGTAACCAGGATGATAAAAAGCCGTTTCATTGGAAAACTATTTATTTTTTGCTTTATCGAATCTGCACGTTGTTGCACTGTACCCTAAGCGCCGGCGTGGCAGGTTTCATGTAGATTACGAAATTGGTATATCAAAAGTAGCGAAAAAAAACAGCATTGCGCCGTAACTCGCCTTGTTAAAATATGTTAAATGCTGCTTTTTGCTTCCAAGCTTATGTATTTTTGTATGGGATGAAGCATAAAAGTATTGGATTTATTATTGGGTTGATGACGGTGGCGCTCCTGGGAGTGGTAGCCATGCAGTATTTTTTTATCAGGCAATCGTATATCCTAAAAGCGCAATTGTTTGATGAATCGGTGAAAGCAGCTCTCAATGCGGTTGCTGCAAAGGCCGAAAAAAGAGAGATCATGCAATTGGCGGATGCTCAGCGGAAAAACAAGGAAAAGTTAGAAAGGGAGCAACGCAAACTGGAAGAGCAACTCCGTCTAAAAACGGAAATCGAAAAACTTCGTGAAAAGCAGGCTGAATTGCGTTTGGCATTCCTCAAACAGGAAGAAGCACTGAATGAACAGTTTCCCATCGTTATTCCCATTGAAAATAACGAATTTTATGAAACATACCTTAACAATCCGCGGCACCGGCACCTCGTATCAATCGACTATTTGTCAAACATAGTGATTGACAACGGGTTCCAACGGAATGACAACTCCATAGGGCTTTCTGCGATGCGTAAAGTTCCCGTAACGAAAGCGAAGGATGACAGTGTACGATACTTCATCCCCATGGGCCCCAGTGCCACGAATGCATCTGGGTTAAATTTCGCGGTAAAAGCCTTTCCTCCCCGGCAGGATCTTAAAATGAATCCGGAAATTGCCCGTAAGGAACAACAGCTTAAATTGCTTCAGGCTAATACCCTGATGGATACCATTGCCATATTAAGTGGCAAAAACCCACAGGTTGTTGAAGATTTTGCTGCGGAAATCGAACTATACAAACGCCCATTGAGTCAACGCATCGATATTGTTTATATCAAAAGCGAATTGGAGAAGGAATTGTCAACTCGGGACATTAACTCCCCCTTTAATTTAGAAATCAAAGATAAAAACACGACTTTATACGCTTTTGCCAACTTTTCCCACGAAAAGCCTTCTCCGCAAAATCTGTATGTTACCGAGTTATTCCGTTCGGACAACGAACGTTCTTCCGGTCGGCTTGCCGTATACTTCCCTAACAAAAGCAACATCCTAATGGGGAACATGACGGTCATGCTGTTTTCTTCCATTGCGCTGTTGTTGGTATTGCTCGGTTGTTTTGCCTATACCATCTTCACGATGCTCCGTCAAAAGAAGATTTCGGAGATGAAAACGGATTTCATCAACAACATGACCCATGAGTTCAAGACCCCGGTGGCTACCATCATGATTGCCAGTGAGTCGTTGCGAGACCCGGAGATCGCCTCTGACCAAATGCGTGCGACCCGTTTGGCCAATATCATATACGACGAAAATATCCGTTTGGGTAATCATATTGAACGCGTGCTCAACATTGCCCGTCTTGAAAAGGACAATCTGAAGTTGGAACATCGTGACATAGATATAAACGATCTTGCACAGGCGGTCGTTGACAGCATGGAGCTGCAGTTGCATAAAAATGGCGCACAGGTGCACATGCACCTGGATGCCGCAGATGCCATCGTCATGGGAGATGAATTGCACCTATCCAACGTGTTGTTTAATCTGATCGATAACGCGATTAAGTACAGCAGCGAAAGCCCGGACATTACCATCCGGACAAAAAATATCCATAAACACATCCAAATTACGGTAGCTGACCAAGGAATCGGTATGAGCCGCGATCAACTATCCAAAATTTTTGACCAATTTTATCGTATTCCGACCGGAAACCGACACGATGTGAAGGGCTTCGGTTTGGGATTGAGTTATGTGAGCGACATCGTTAAGCGTTGCGGGGGTAAAGTACAGGTGAAAAGTGAAAAGGATAAGGGAACGACGTTTGAAATCATGTTGCCACTTAAAGGATAGGGAAGACCAATATGCAAAAGATACTACTCGCGGAAGACGACCCCAACTTGGGCGACATACTGAAAGATTACCTGGAGCTGAAAGGCAAATTTGATGTTACACTCTGCAAAGATGGAGATGAGGCATTGCGCCAATTCAATAAGGAAAAGTATGATCTCTGCATACTTGATGTGATGATGCCTCGTAAGGACGGCTTCACATTGGGCAAAGATATACGACGGGTTGATGCAGATGTTCCCATAATCTTTGCTACTGCCAAAGGAATGATGGAAGATAAAACCGAGGCATTTGGATTGGGCGGAGACGATTATATTACCAAGCCTTTCCGTGTGGAAGAACTCTTGCTCCGTATTCACGCCCTTCTTAAACGTGCTTCCAAGGATAAGCAAACGGAAGAGGAACTCCCCGATAAATTTCAGATCGGCAATTACCACTTTGATTATGTGGCTCAACAGATCAGTTACAACGGGCACCAGCAAAAGCTATCTACCAAAGAAGCTGAGTTGCTGAGGTTGCTTTGCATTAAGAAAAACGATGTGCTTACCCGTGAGGAGGCTTTACTTAAAATCTGGCACGATGACAACTATTTCAACGGCCGGAGTATGGACGTTTTCCTGAGTAAGCTCCGGAAATATTTGCGCGATGATCCAAAAGTGGAAATTGTCAATGTACACGGCAAGGGATACAAATTGCTGGTAAGCTGATTGAACACGGATAACGGATCTTACTGATCTTCGCGGATGTTTTGTCCAATTTTTCTCTCAGCTTTTGCCGACTGCCGACTGTCAACTGTAAATTACCCATTGATCAAATCCAAGGTGTAATGAAAATTCGTGTCATCCGCGTTCTATACACAATTATTTTTGTGAATATCAATATTTATCCCGATATTAGCGCCCGCTTATGGAGAAAGGCAGAGGGAATGGACCCTGTGAAGCCTTAGCAACCTGTCTCCGGACAAGGTGCTAAATTCTACCCGGATAAGGATCAGGGAAAGATAAGCAAACACAACTTACCCTTGTGACCTCTCCCAAAAGCAATCGTTACCCAAAAGAATTGTCTGTTAAATAGACAGGCAAGTTAAGGTGGATTGTATATTAAAAATTACTATTTATACGTTATGTTGAAAACTAACAATCTGGGTTACCCGCGCATCGGTGCCCTTCGGGAGCTAAAAAAGGCTAATGAGGCCTATTGGGCAAAAAAAATCGATCAGCAGGAGCTGCTGCAAGCCGCACGGACCATCCGTGAAGGCAATTGGAAAACCCAACAGGAGGCAGGAATCGATCTGATTCCGTCCAACGATTTTTCATTTTACGATCAGGTATTGGACCTTACGCTTACCGTGGGAGCTATCCCTACACGGTACCAAGGATTTGCACTGGAAGGCCCTTCTTCCTACAATTTGGATTTGTACTTTGCGATGGCCCGCGGTTTTCAACAGGGTGGTCTTGATGTGACGGCCATGGAGATGACCAAGTGGTTTGATACCAATTACCATTATATTGTTCCGGAGTTTGTAAAAGATCAACAGTTCCGTCTTACTTCGGAGAAAGTGATCAACGAATTTAACGAGGCAAAAGCCTTGGGTATCGTGACCAAGCCCGTTTTGTTAGGCCCCATCACGTATCTGCTGTTGGGCAAGGAAAAGGAAGCGGGCTTTAACCGGCTTGATCTGATTGACCGTCTGTTACCTGTATACGAGGAAATATTGGCTAAGTTGAGCGAAGCAGGAGCTGAATGGGTGCAATTTGACGAGCCTTTCCTTGCGTTGGATATTGACGATAGAACCCGGGCACGCTATCAGACGGTGTACAGCCGCCTGTCTGCCGCTGCCAAAGGAATTAAACTGGCTGTTGCGACTTACTTTGAATCGTTGCGTGAAAATGCGCAAACGGCACTTGGCTTGCCCGTGCAAGCGTTGCACGTAGACTTGGTGCGCGGTGAAAACCAACTGGATGAGTTGCTGCCCAACGTACCGGCTGGCCTCATCCTTTCCGTAGGCGTGGTAGACGGACGAAACATCTGGAAAAACGACTACGAGGCTTCGCTTAAAAAAATCAAGCAAGCAGTAGATGCGTTGGGTGCAGACCGTGTGTGGGTAGCGCCTTCGTGCTCACTGCTTCACGTACCTTTCGATCTGGATTTGGAAGACAACGAAGAGTCGCTGCCTGCTGAGGTGAAAAATTGGTTGGCATTTGCAAAACAAAAGCTTGCGGAAGTAAAGGATTTGTCGGTATTGGCTTCGGGCGATGTGGATGAAAACACCGCTGTACATTTTGAGGCCAACAAAGCGGCACAACAGAGCCGCCGCACTTCTTCATTGATCCATCGCGAGGATGTAAAGACGCGTGTGAAGAACATCACGGATGCAGATGCGCAGCGGACCAGTGCGTTTCCCGTCCGGAAAGCGAAGCAGCAGGCAAAATTCAATCTTCCCGCTTTTGCTACAACCACTATCGGTTCTTTTCCGCAGACCCGCGACGTGCGCAAATGGCGTGCCGACCTGAAAAAGGGAGCCATTACCCAAGAGGAATACGATAAGTTCATTGCTGAGGAAACGGAACGGACCATCCGTTTGCAGGAAGAATTGGATATCGATGTGTTGGTACACGGCGAGTTTGAACGCAATGACATGGTCGAATATTTTGGCGAGCAACTTTCGGGATATGCCTTTACCAAAAACGGATGGGTACAATCTTACGGATCACGTTGTGTGAAGCCGCCGATTATTTATGGCGACGTAAGTCGGCCGGCTGATATGACCGTACGTTGGTCGTCCTATGCACAAACACTTACCAGTCGTCCGGTGAAAGGTATGCTTACCGGGCCGGTAACCATTTTGCAATGGTCTTTTGTCCGCAACGACCAGCCCCGGTCAGAAACCACCTATCAGATCGCACTTGCAATCCTGGACGAGGTACAAGCATTGGAAAAAGCCGGTATTAAGATTATCCAGATTGATGAACCGGCCATCCGCGAAGGCCTTCCTTTGCGCAAAGCCGATCATAAGGCCTATCTCGATTGGGCCGTGCGGGCATTCCGCGTATCTTCTTCGAATGTGGAAGATGACACCCAGATCCATACCCACATGTGTTACTCTGAATTCAACGACATCATCGAGCACATCGCGGCGATGGATGCAGATGTAATTACCATCGAGACGTCCCGTTCGCAGATGGAACTGTTGGATGCTTTCGCAGATTTCAACTATCCGAATGATATCGGTCCGGGTGTATACGATATTCATTCACCCCGTGTGCCCAGCAAAGAGGAGATTGTTACGTTGCTGGAGAAAGCTAAGGCTGTTATTCCTGCCGAGCAACTATGGGTCAACCCTGATTGTGGCTTGAAAACCCGTGCATGGCCCGAAACCAAGGCGGCACTCGAAGCCATGGTGGAAGCGGCTAAGACCCTGCGTGGAGTTGCCGAAGAAGTGTAAAGTATATATCCCAAAGGCCCCGTTGGACCAATCGGCCAACGGGGCCTTTTTATTTGGACCAACTCTCCCGGTCGAGGCTTCGGAGTTGAATGGCTTCAGCGAGATGTGCCGTTTGGATTTCGGCGCTTCCTTCCATGTCTGCGATGGTACGGGATACCCGGAGGATGCGATCATAGGCGCGGGCCGATAGACCGAGGCGTTCCATGGCGGTTTTGAGTAGTGCACGCCCCGACTCCTGGATTTGGCATATTTGCCGTAGGTGTTGGGGGGTCATCTGTGCATTGCAATGGATATGGGGATGTGATGAAAAGCGATTTGCCTGTATTTCGCGGGCGGCGGTGACCCGGTTTCGGATCTGGGCGCTTTTCTCGTTCGGGGTATAAGAAACCAATTCGCTGAAATCAACCGGTGTAACTTCCACATGCAGATCGATGCGATCTAACAGCGGACCTGATATTTTACTTAAGTACTTTTGAATCACTCCTGGATTGCACAGACACGGTTTCTGCGGATGATTGTGGAATCCACACGGACAGGGATTCATCGCGGCAACCAAAATGAAACTTGCCGGATATTCTACGGTAAGGCGGGCACGGGATATCGTCATGTATCTGGACTCTAAGGGTTGCCTGAGTACTTCCAGTACCGAGCGTTTAAATTCTGGCAGTTCGTCGAGAAACAATACGCCGTTATGCGCCAGCGAAATTTCGCCGGGTTGCGGATTGGTCCCGCCTCCTACCAACGCCACATCACTGATGGTATGATGCGGTGCGCGGAAAGGACGCACGGTCATTAAAGAAGATGCAGCACCTAATTTGCCTGCCACAGAATGTATCTTGGTGGTTTCTAACGACTCCTCCATGGTGAGTGGAGGAAGGATAGTGGGAAGCCGTTTGGCCAGCATGGTTTTTCCAGAACCTGGAGGGCCGATCAGGATGGCGTTGTGCCCTCCGGCGGCTGCGATTTCTAAGGCGCGTTTGATGTGTTCCTGGCCGTGCACATCGGCAAAGTCAGTATCATAACTATTGATGTTTTTCTGAAATTCCTCCCGGATATTTACATCGGTTGGTGCGGGAAGGGGAGTACCATTTACCCAATCAATTATCTCTTTGAGATGCCGTGCTCCGTAGACCGCTAGGCCAGGTACCACCGCAGCCTCTTGTGCATTGGCACTTGGGAGCATAATGCCCCGGAAGCCATCACGTGCCGCCTGGACCGCAATGGGCAACGCGCCTTTTACGGGTTGTATGCTCCCATCCAGCGATAGTTCACCAAGCATTAGAAATTCAGTTAATAAGGGAACATTGGCAATCTGCTTGGACGAAGCTAAGATACCGATTGCTATCGGTAGGTCGTAAGAAGAGCCTTCTTTACGGATATCGGCGGGAGCTAAATTGACGACTATTTTTTGCCGGGGCATGCGAAATCCCGAGGCAGACAAGGCGCTTTCAATGCGCCTTAAACTTTCCTTCACCGCATTATCAGGGAGGCCTACGATGTAATATTTAGTGCCTCCAGAAATATTGACTTCAATGGTAACAGTGGTTGCTTCAATGCCGTGAACGGCACTTCCATAGGTTTTGATGAGCATAGGCAGAACATTGATTCTGCCCTAAAGTTACAAAGAAAATAGTTAGTTCTGGTGTTGTTTCTCTTCGTATTGCTGCAAAGCTTCTTCTGCTACTTCACGGGCATGGTCGCGGAGCGGATAGATTTTCTCGCTATCCTCGTTTACAAGTAATGGCTGAGCCTGCCCAATTGCCTGGCGTACATCGTACAGCCATAGCATGGTGTTCATAAGCAATGCCGTGATGGCAATTAATAAAAGCAATTCAATTGTACCGATCTGTTGAAAGGTAAGCGCTGTACCGATCATAAGAACGTTAAAGCTGGAAAGCACGATTGTAGCCTGGGTATGGCTCATACCGGTATCCAGCAATCGATGGTGAAGGTGATTGCGATCGGCCATGAAAGGTGATTTACCCTGAACTAGCCGGATAACAATTACCCGTAAGGTATCAAATATTGGCACGATGAGAATGGCAATCGTAACAGCTGGAACAGACTGGATAACGGAATCGGTGACGGGAACAAGTTGCTGGGGTTTATTCAATTCGATGAATTGGATGGCCAGTACCGAGACAATGAAACCAATGGTGTAGGCGCCTGCATCACCCATGAAAATCCGTGCTTTGCCCGCATTATAACGAAGGAACCCCAATACTGCGCCAGCCATGCTTACGGCCAATAAAGCCAGTCCATATTCCTGCATCCGGAAGAAAAGATATCCAAACGTTAAACTGACGATCAGGCTTATGGTGCCCAGTAAGCCATTGATGCCATCAATCAGATTGAAGGCGTTGATGACGAATACAATAAGAAGGCTGGAAAATGGGTAGCTGATCACCGGATGGATTTCTTGGATTCCAAATATACCGTAGAGGCTGGTGAGGCGGATATCTGCAAAATAAACGACAATTAAAGCAGTAACAGTTTGAGCAAGAAATTTTTTATAAGGATTTAATGCTGCTAAATCATCTTTCAGGCCTACCAGAAAAATTAATAATCCGGAAGCAAACACATAATTGGCATAGGGCAACAGATTGCCGGATATACACAGACAAGCCGTAAATGCAAAAGATGTAAGTACCGCTATTCCACCGAGATTTGGTGTGCGATATTTATGGATTTTCCGTTCTTCGAGCGCAGGATCGTCAAACAATCGTTTCTGATACGCCAATTTTATCAACGAGGGGATTGCGTATAACGTGATGACACATGAAAACAGGAACGAAAAAAGTACCAAGTAAATGTCTATCATATATAGAATAGCGTAATAGTACAATTAAGTAACGCAGCAAAGATAAGTAAATAACTAAGCTAGCATGCTTATCTGCGCAAATAATTTGTCACTGTGTTCAGCGATAAGTCGCAATATTTGTGCCACACTTTTTCTGCCTCTTTTTTTGTTTTTGGCAAACGATTTGCTGATTTATTTGTATATTTAACAGGATTGTGTGTGGAAAGAAGGTCATTTTTTTTCAATTTTATATAGATAGGTATGAATGATAACGCAAAAGTAGTAGCCGCATTGTTGGCGGGATTGGCAGCAGGCGCCGCACTCGGTATTTTATTTGCGCCGGACAAGGGTACGGAAACGCGCGAGAAGTTGAACGATTCGTTAAAGGATTTGGGAGATGCGATTAAAGAGCGTACGGCCGAGCAATTGGAGCACCTGAATGACTTTAAGGAAAAGGTGGTCGCTGCCGTGAAATCTAAATTGAATAAGAGCGACGACGCTTTGGAGGAGGCGTTGGAAGAACACGCCTGAATATAGAAAAGGGCCCGACCCTAAGCCATAACATGGCATAGCAATTGGTGTCATTACGTCATCCGCAGATGAGTAACGGGTGCGTTTTGCGGTGCGATGATTGGATAGAGCGCTAACTAAAGTCCTTGGCCAAACCATATGGAGGAGAAAAAATTTTCAATCAACGGTGTATTCCAGAAAAGCAAGGAATATATCGACACACGCTTTAAGTTATTTAAGCTCAAGTTGGTCGAACGTTCGTCACGGTTAATTGCAAGTTTGATCGTAGACGTTATTAAAATCGTGTTTGCCCTATTTGTCGTATTTTTCCTCAGTTTGGCCTTGGGCTTTTATTTAAGTGAATTACTCGGCAGCTCCGCACTTGGATTTCTTGCCACGGGTGGGATATTCATCGTGATGATTGCGTTGGTTTCGGTTTTTGAGGTCCGACTGGAGCGTCTCTTCATGAACCTTTCAATTAAGCGGTTTTTACAAAAATGGAACGACGAAATAGATGGAGACGATGAGGAAGGAAAGCAAGATTAGGAATTTAGACGATCTGCGATTGGAAATCGCTCGTCTTAAGACACTTGCCAAGGAGCAGGAAGATTATCTTAGCGACCAGTATCGTCTTTTTAACGATAAGGTGTCGGCTCCTGTGCGCTTTATCAAGTCTTTAATTTCGTGGGTTCCGGGTGCGGACATCGCGAAAAATTTATTTGCCAAAGGGAAAAAAGACGAAGACTGGTTGAGCAAAGCCCTCCGGATCGGTCTGCCTATTGTTCTCAATCGCTTTTTCCTGCGTAGAGCCGGATTTTTAAAAAGAGCACTCGTGACCCTTCTCTCCCAACAAGCGGCCGGTGCGTTGAACAAAGACCGCATAAGCAGTCTGATCAGTAAGGTTGCCGAGTTTGTCAGGCCAGCCAAGCGTGGGAGGCGTGTGGTAAGAAAAGCGGTGGATTACGGCATTCCACCAGATAGCGAGACCTATTGACTAGAAGAGACCGGACTCCAGTTTCGATAAGAAATCCCCATAAGCCAATCGGATACCCGACTTAAGCGAAGTTGTATGATGCCATCCCAGCGCATGCAGCTTGCTGACGTCCATCAACTTCCTCGGTGTACCATCTGGTTTTGATGCATCGAATACCAATTCTCCTGGGTACCCGACTACTTCTTTAGTTAATTGCGCTAGGTCGTGTATGCTTAAATCTTCACCCGTACCAATATTAATTAACTGGGGATCATTATAAGATTCCATGAGGAATACACAGGCATCGGCCAGATCATCTGCAAATAAAAATTCGCGTTTTGGGGTGCCACTACCCCAGACGGTGACCGTTGGTTCGCCTGCTATTTTTGCCTCGTGGAAGCGTCGTATGAGCGCTGGCAAGACATGCGAATGTTCGGGATGGTAATTATCATTGTAGCCATACAGATTGGTAGGCATAACCGAGATAAAATTGCATCCGTATTGATCATGATACGCCTCGCAGAGCTTAATACCTGCGATCTTTGCAATCGCATAAGGTTCGTTGGTAGGTTCAAGCAATCCGGTGAGTAAATATTCTTCTTTGAGAGGTTGTGGTGCCAGTTTCGGATAAATACAGCTAGACCCGAGAAAAAGTAACTTTTTTACACCCTGCACATACGATTGATGAATCACATTATTTTGAATGGCCAGGTTTTCATATAAAAAATCGGCGCGGAACGTGTTGTTGGCTAGAATACCTCCCACTTTAGCGGCTGCCAAAAACACATATTCAGGTTTCTGATCGGCAAAAAAATGGGCTACGGTTTGTTGGTCGCGAAGATCCAGTTCATCTGATGTGTACAACAGCAAATTGTAAAAGCCTAATGCACTTAGCTTTCGAAGGATGGCTGAGCCCACCATGCCACGGTATCCTGCGATGAATATTTTTGCGTCTTTTTCCACGAATAGTATGTGATATCGTGCAAAGATAAGATTATTTTTGCATGCCGCTTTGAAGGCGCTGCGTGAAAGCTTCGCACCTTTACGTAAAAAAAGAATGCTTCAGAAATATGGGAAAAGATAAACTTCGGAAGTTCGCCGAGATTGGCACCTTCGCCAACGTTTTGCAGTTGGATGCAGGTAAGGCGATGAGAGGACAATGGGCGTCCGGGCATTTTGGCAATAAACAACCCATTGTGTTGGAATTGGCCTGCGGCAAAGGCGAATATGCCGTCAACCTGGCTAAGCTATTTCCCGAGCGTAATTTTATTGGTATCGACTATAAAGGCAATCGTATTTGGCGAGGAGCTAAAACGGCACTCGAAGAGCATATCAGTAATGTGGCCTTTCTCCGGATACAGATCGAAACCATCCTGGATTATTTTGCCGAAGAAGAAGTGTCGGAAATCTGGATTACCTTTCCCGACCCGCAACCCCAGAAAAGCCGGGAAAAGAAGCGGCTAACGAACCCAACTTTTCTGGCCAAATACCGGCAAATCCTAATTCCGGCAGGTATCATGCACCTTAAGACGGATAACGATGGATTGTTTGCCTATACGCAGGAAAAACTGGCTGAACTAGGGCTGAATATTCAGGTGCAAACCGCAGACTTATACCGTTCAGAATTCGTGGATGAAGTACTATCCATTAAGACCTATTACGAAAAAAAATACCTCGAAACGGCAAAAAACATTAACTATATAAAGTGGAGTTGGTCGTAAGTTTTTTGTGTTTCCGTTTGCTGATCTTTTCGATGTTTACGGGTTGGGGAATCTTGACGTAATAACCGGTACCGTCGTAGGGGCGTTTGCGTGGGTGGCTCATGCAGGTATCCGAGCAGCAACCTTCCATCTGCCATCCACATGCCTCGCATTGGGTGAAATGTTCATTGCATTCCGGATTGGCACAATTTACCATCCGGGTGGTGGTGGTACCGCAATTTAAGCACGTAGAAACCACGGTGGGGTTCACCTGATTTACGTCCACGGTGACACGGTTGTCAAACACATAGCATCTGCCTTCAAAATCTTTTCCTCCCACTTCCTTGCCATATTTGATGATTCCACCGTGCAGTTGGTATACATCCTTGAATCCCTCTTTGAGTAACAAGGCAGATGCTTTCTCGCACTTGATACCGCCTGTACAATAGGTGAGTATTTTTTTATCTTTATACTGGGCCAATTCATTGATCTTTTCTGGAAACTCCCGGAAGTTCTCGATGTCTAACGTTACGGCATTTTTGAAGCGACCCACATTGTGTTCGTAGTTGGATCGCACATCGAGGATGACTACGTCATCACGGTCTTTCATCTCAAGGAATTCTTTGGGCTCAAGGTGTTTGCCGGTTTCTTTGGTTGGATCGATCACTTTGGGATCACGCAACCCGGAATGTACAATCTCCGGCTTATAGCGGCAATGCATTTTGATGAATGAAGGTTCATCTACCTCGTCGATCTTGAAGTCGGTATGGGCAAACCTCGGGTCGGCATGTATGGCAGCCATGTAGGCTTTGCATGCTTCCGATGTGCCTGACACCGTGCCATTAAGGCCCTCATCGGCAACAATGATGCGGCCCACTAAACCAAGCGATTTGCAAAATTGAAGATGATCTGCGGCAAATTGTTCCGCATTGTCAATAGGGCTGTAGCAATAGTACAGCAGGGTCTGGTACTTTTTCATGATGCATTGATACCGCTGCAAACGGCGTTTAATGTATTTTCGGGCGCAAACTTAGCTAAATTTGCTTTCATATGCAATATAATCGCGTTGAATATAAAAGCAAATTATTCATGATGGGGTTGTTTTCAATTGCATTCTTACGCACTTAAGCGATTTGTCAGTCTACTCGGCTGCCAATGGGAGACAAACATATTATAGCGGAAATATATAAAAACGGCTGTAGCATGTTTACCCCGGATCGGGCGTTGACGTAGGATGTAGAGGTAAATAAGTTGGAATGGTTGCACCGGTCTCGTGGATGATGATGGCCACACAGCGGTAGGCTGCATCTACCTCAAAGGCAGCCCCTTCATTGGCATTGTATACGGTGTATGTCTGTCCATCGCGATCGTAGGTTTCGACGATTTGAAGTGGATAGATGTCGGATATCTCCCGTAACGATGAACCCACTCCGATCGACTGGACCGTTTGGAAATCGGGTGAGGTTACACGGATCTGTTTGATCCGGGCCGTTTCATCGTTACCCATGTCGCGCGAGGTGAATATCGACAGCGGCTGGTTGCGTTTGCCATTGGGATACCAGATGGACACCGCTTTGCCCATGGCGGCATCGCCAAAGTCGGGTTTTCCAAGTTCGGCAAATATAGTACTGTCGGCATCGCCGATCAGGAAGCGACCCACGGATTTTCCGGGAATCAGTAAGTGATCATTTGGAAGTAACGACTGAGAAACGCTCGCTGTCGAGTCTTGCAGAGGGTGGTTGTTATTTCGGTTGCCCCCACCGCATGCGACCAGGACCATGGCCACCGCGAACGTGCCTATACAGTTCTGAAATTGGTTCATTGGAATAAACATTTGTTATCTCTATGAACGCTTATCGGGCTGTTTTGTTTCGTAGGGGCTGTAGCAGGTATTCCAAACCATTGAGTTTGATTTCATACATGGTACCCAATAACATGCCTAACTTGCTTTTGGGGAAGCCCTGTTGGTGAAACCATATCAGATAGGCCTCGGGTAGGTTGCAGATTAGCGTGTCTTTATACTTGCCAAAGGGCATTTTGGTAGTTACCAGCGCCTGTAATATTTCTTCTTGTGTCACGGTCTGTCTGGATTAATCGTTTGTTTTACCATAGCGGATGTAATATGCCGCTAGATTGAAGGCAATGACCACGTGGTTTACCAAATTAGGCAGCAAGCCGTAGTACTTACTGAATATTTGGAAGCGCTCCTTGAGGCTTTGCCAGTGGCGCTTTTTTGATAGACCGCCCACGAGGTATTTAGCCACGATATGCCGGGTATTGACAATCTTGTCAGCCTGTTTGGCTGCACGGATAATCCAGTCAATATCACTGCTTAGCCGATAGCGCAAGTCATACGAGCCGGCGATCGCCAGGCGGATATAAATGGCCTGGTGGCTGATTGTCATGCCATAGCGGAAGCTTCGCCAGTTAAACTGTTCCGGAATGGCATGGCGGCGCAGGCCAAGCGATTGTCCGTCTTCATTGTACAGCTCCGTTTCCCCGTAATAGATGTCCGCGTCCGGTGCTGAGGCGAAGACTTCGGTCACCGTGTCGGGTGCATAGATTTCATCTCCGGAATTCATAAACAATACATAATCTCCGGTGGCGCGGGCGAGTCCTTTGTTCATAGCATCGTAGATGCCTTTATCCGGCTCGCTTATCCAGTGGGCAATGCGATCGGCGTACCGTTTAATGACATCGACAGTGCCATCTGTAGAACCTCCGTCTATGATAAGGTATTCGATATACGGATAAGTTTGATGAATGACGGATCCGATGGTACGCTCGATGTCACGTACATTATTATACACTACGGTAATAACGGTGAGTGTTGGCGAAAACGTATTCATCAAATCAATTTCCTTGGTTTTAGCGGCTAAAACTGAGTCTTCCAACGTTGTATTGCACCGGTATTCAGGTACAATTTGACGCTCATCTCTTCGTGTATTTTTTCTTCGAGCAGGTCGATGCGTTGGCGCTCAAGCACGTTGAGGCCGATATCATTACGCATTTCGATGGCGCGGTTATCAATGCCAATGATAAGTGCTTTACGACGTTTTTGAAGTGCCCGGATGCCTGCATGCAACCGGGTACCCACGTATTCACAAGATTCTTTTTCAAGAAATGTGTCGAATGCTGACAGTTTGGGAGCAATATACTGCACGTCGGATGTCAGGCTTTCGATATAGGCCCGGTCCTTCGATCCCTGTATCCACACGTACACGTCTCTGTAGTTTCTCTTTAGAGTTTCTAACAGCAGCCGGTCCCGTTCGGGATCCCGCAGGTAATCCGTAACGGTGGTAACGACGGTATCTCGTTTTCGGGGATTGATCTGCGAGAGGTGCGGTTCATCAAGGCCCCATACCGTGGGACACCCTGTATTAATCACGTTTTTGATACCAATTTCAGCTAGCTTCTGTAGCGTATAGTTATCACGTACCGCGTGAAGATACCGTTTGGAAAACAACGCTTTATACATCCATTTGGAGTAAAGTGATACGGGCTTGTCTTGGTATTGCCACCAGCCTACCCCCAGCAGTACGACTTTATGCCTTAATGCCAGCAGGTCCTTCATGGCTACCTTCCACTGAGGTTTACCAAACGTATTGTTCTTTAACAAATTTGTTCCGCCTACTAAGGCGGTGTCATACTTACGGAGTGCAGGAAGATCCAGTGGATGGATGGAAAAATGTGTAGGTATATTGATGACGAAATCGTCGGTAAAGAGTTCGTTGACAATCCGGTTCACGGCATCCATGATAATATGGTCGCCGAGGTTAGTGGTTGCAATGGACGTATCAAATATAATTTTGGGCATAAGATCTTTGCGCTAAACAACCTCTACCACTTTGTTGAATCCACTCAGACTGATGTGTTTTGGGTCCAGATCCGTTACCAGGTATGAAATGGCATTAAGACTGCAAACCTTCATCTTTTGTACCGAGTTGAGTTTTTCTGCAATGCTTAGAATAGCGGTCTTCGTTGAACAGCGGATCATTGCTTTTTTAATCTGCACGACTTCCCAATCTGAATCGGTAACCCCATCCTCCACAGATAGGCTGTTGGTACCCAATAGGCACAGGTCTACCCGTATCTCAGAAAGCTGATTGATGACCTGCGAGCCGATGCTGGTGTTGGTATTTCTCGACAATTTGCCACCAATGAGAATGACATCCGCGTGCGTTCGTTCAGCCAGTTCGAGTGCTACCAGTGGGCTGATGGTAAAAAAGGTGCATTGAAGGCTTTCAGGGATGATCCGAGCCAGTTCCAGCAGGGTTGTCCCTCCGCCAGCCAGCACAGTCATTCCATTTTGGATGAGGTTAACAGCTTTGGTTGCAATTTGTTTTTTTGCGTCGCGGGCATATATGTTGTTCTCCTGAAAAGGATACTGGAATGATTTGGAGAGAGCTCCCCCGTACACTTTGAGCACTTGTCCGTTTTCGGCCAACTCATTCAAATCACGTCTGATCGTATCTTCCGAAACATTGAGTTGTATACTTAAGTCGGAAGATAAAACTTTGTTGTGTAAATTTAATTGATGGACGATAAACGCTTGCCGTTCTTCTTTCAACATTTGTGTAACGGTTATTTATTGGCGTAAAGATAGGATAAATCGGAGAAATAGCAATTATCAGGAATCTGAGCCATGGGCAATAAGTTATCAATTTGATGCGAAAAACACCAAATAAACCGAGGAAATTTGTATAATTACTGCCCATAATAAGTCGGTAACCGATGGCGGAATCAATCGTTGCATTCATTAACGGGACTATATTCACGGAAGATAAATTAATCAACGGAAAAGCTCTTTTGATAAAGGAGAGCAGGGTGGTGGGCACCATCGGGCTTAACGAAATTCCCGGCGAGGCACAACTGGTGGATGTTGGGGGTAACTATGTGGCACCCGGATTTATTGACCTGCAGATTTACGGAGGTGGTGGAAAGTTATTTTCGGCTGACCCTTCAGCTGATGCAATGGATGAGATCGCGCGGGTATTGGTAAAATCGGGCACAACGAGTTTTTTAATTACGATCGCTACTAACCCGTTGGAAGTAATTGATGATGCTTTTGGAACATTAGCCATGTACCGTCATCCAGCGCTTCTGGGCCTGCACCTGGAAGGACCTTATTTGAATAAAGCGCGGAAGGGTGCACATCCGGCCGAGTGCATCCGCAAGCCCGATGTTGAGGAGCTTGCTGCCCTGGTGGAACGTGCCAATGGCTGCATGCGGATGATGACTATTGCCCCAGAACGGTTTACCCCGGAAGCGATCCGGCTGCTATTGGACAATGGAATACTGCTGTCCGCAGGTCATAGCGACGCTTCTTTCAGTGAAGCCATGATAGCGTTCCGTAGTGGCGTACGTGCCGTTACGCATCTATTCAATGCAATGTCGCCAATGCACCACCGCAATCCCGGACTACCAGGCGCAGCATTCCAATCGGACACCGTCTTTGCTAGCATCGTGGCCGATGGCATACATGTAGACTACGAAATGCTTTCCATCGCCAAAAAAGCAATGGGCGACCGTCTCTTCCTCATCACCGATGCGGTGACTGAAACCCACGAAGGTACATATACCCACATATTTCAGGGGGATCGATATACACTTCCTGACGGAACGCTATCGGGCTCAGCCCTGACAATGATGCAGGCCGTAGCCAATTGCGTACGTCATGCAGGGATTCCATTGGAGGAGGCACTTCGGATGGCTTCGCAGTACCCGGCCTCGTTGATCGGTGCGGATACGCTTGGCCGCATTGCACCGGGAGCGACTGCCAACTTGGTGGTTTTTGATCATCAATATATCGTGAAGCAGGTTTTCTTGGAAGGAAAGCAGGTATGAGAAGAAATTTAAAAAAGTTATTTAACCTGCTATACTTTCAAGTACTCCTTGCGATTGGTGTAGGTATTCTTGTTGGCCATTTCTTTCCCACCGTGGGGGTACAGTTGAAACCATTGGGCGATGGGTTCATCAAACTTATCAAAATGGTTATAGCCCCCCTTATTTTTTGCAGCATTGTGTTGGGCATAGCGGGAATGGAAGATGTAAAGAAAATCGGCAAGGTGGGAATCAAATCAATGGTATATTTCCAGGTAACCACAGTGGTAGCGATGATGTTAGGTGTGTTGGTCATCAACGGATTGCGTCCGGGAGAAGGGATGCATGCAGATCCCAATACATTGGATACGACAGAGGTGGCTTCGTATATCGAAGCGGGTAAGCACCAAGGGGGATTTGTGGATTTCCTACTAGATATTATTCCGGAGAACATTTTCGGCGCCTTGTCTTCCGGCAATTTGTTGCAGGTATTGTTTTTTGCTGTGTTATTTGGGTTCGGACTTTCCAAAATCGGCCTGCGTGCAGAACCGGCGATACGGGTGATGCAATCGTTTCTCGACGGGTTGTTTGTTGTGATCGGGATGGTTATGAAGGTTGCGCCGATCGGAGCGATGGGAGCCATGGGGTTTACCATTGGCAAGTACGGAATTGGCGCATTGTCTTCGTTGGGGATGCTCATGCTGGCGTTTTATGTGACTTGCCTGCTATATATCTTTCTGTTTGCCGGAGGGATGCTAAAGTATTATGGAATCAGTATCTTCAAAGTGCTGCGTTTCATCAAGGAGGAGCTACTGGTGGTACTGGGTACTTCCTCATCGGAATCGGTATTGCCCAACATCATGCAGAAGTTGGAACGGATGGGCTGTTCGAGGTCATTGGTACGTTTGGTCGTTCCTTCAGGGTATTCTTTTAACCTGGATGGAACGGCTATTTATTTGACGATGGCCGCAATTTTTCTTTCACAGGCTGTAGATATGCCGATGGGTTTGGAAGAGCAACTGTTTCTGCTGATTGTATTGACAGTAACGTCAAACGGAGCGGCGGGAGTAACCGGAAGCGGTTTTGTTATTTTGGTGGCAACCTTGCCTGTGGTGGGCCATATTCCGGTTGAATCGGTAGCGCTGATATTCGGCATTGACCGGTTCATGAGTGAAGCCCGCGCGTTGACCAATCTGATTGGTAATACGGCTGCTACTATTTTGGTTGCCAGGTGGGAAAACGAGCTTGACATGGAACAGCTGAAGGCCGAACTGGGTTAATCCGTGTCTTCATCCGGTTGTTGGGCTTCTTTTTCCAGATTGGCCAGTATGTTGTTTACTTCTTCTTCGGTTGCGGTCAACTTAGCTTTGCATACGCTAATCAGTAGGGTTGCCCGCTTTACTTTGGTTGAGAGTTCATCAATCGAAATTTCTCCGTGTTCGATTTCAGATACGATGGTTTGCAGTTCTTCAAATGCGTCTGTATAGGTGTATTGTTTATTCATCGTTTGTAGTTTTTGAATGGATAACGGTGCTGTAAACCTGCCCGGAAGCCAAAAGAGTTTCCAGTGTATCTCCTTTTTTTATATATTCAGTGCTTTTTAGCGCGTGCCCGTTAATTCGGGTGATGCTGTATCCACGGTTGAGTACCTGCTGCGGATCCAGTAGTTTCACAGATCTTTCCATCGCGGTTAGCTGAGTCTGCTGATCTTTGAGCGCTCCAGTAGTAGCAGTTTGCAGCATTTTTTGGGAATGTAGTAATATTTGGGTGCCTTGCCGTAAACGGTTGATGCTCGCCATATTTAGTCGGATAAACTGATGTTCAAGTGCTTTTTGCTGTTGGCTGAGCAGGTGGATGCTGTGTAGGCGAAAATACCGGACACAGTCGTTCAGTGTGTTGCGATGGGCTAGTAATAACTGGCGGGTCTTGTGTACAATAACTTCCTGAGCCTGGGCGACGGGTACGGCGAATTGGTGGAATCGTTGGATAAGGAAATCAGCGAGTTCGCTGGGGGTGATTGCATTTTGATGGGCCACCATCTCGGCGACAGTCTCATTGGTAGAATGGCCGATGCCGGTCAGTACAGGAATGGGAAACTGTGCGATGGCCGATGCCAGTAGGTAATTGTTGTAGCTTGATAAACCCACGTCTCCACCACCACCACGGATAATGGTCACAACATCATAGTCTTCTATGTGTTCCGCAATGTTTACCAACTGATTGAGGATGGAGGGAATAGATTTATCACCTTGTAACAACGCTGGAAAAAGATTCCGCTCGAACCGGTAACCCCACGGATTTCCATCGAGTATTTTCAGGAAATCGGAGTACCCTTTGCTGGTTTCTACGGATAGGATGGCTAACCGTTTAGGCACGGTAGGAAAGGGTAAACGTTTATTCGCGTAGAAAAGGCCCTCTCTTTTGAGTCGGCTGAGGCTTTCCTGTTTCTCACGTTCAAGTTCGCCGAGTGAGTAGGCAGGGTCTATATCTAGGATACGGAGGCTCAGGCCGTATAGCGGGTCATAGGATATCGTGGCCTGAAATAGGATGGTGATGCCGTTTTTCAAGGGTTCCCGGATGATTTCAATAAAACGTTGGTTGATCCGTTGGTAATCGCCGTTCCAGAGTACAGAGCGCATTTCTGCGATAATTTTACCCTCTTTTTTCTCGACAAGCTCGGGGTAACAATGGCCCGAATGGGTATAATGGTTGAGCTTGTTCATCTCGGCTTTGATCCAATAGACCTGCCGATACCGTTCGGCGATCGTTCTCTGGATGCTCTTGGCTACTTCTCCCAGGGAAAAAATGATCTTATCCGGTAATTTCTCAGGCATACTCAAAGGTAAGCTTTTTCCGTAAAATCGTTACCTTTGTACCCGGAAATCTGTTATGTGGGCAGTTTGTTCACAAAAAAGCAATGAAATCTGCAAGACAGTAGGTGCGTATGAGCTTCAATCGGCTTAAGGCAAATTAGGCAATGAAACGATAAATGGGGGTCTTTAACAAGCGAGCTTGGCAAAACCATCTCATAATTGCCGTTGAAGCACAAAATAATGAATCAACAAAATGTTTTCGAAATGAAATTACCCATTATCGCTTATGGCGATCCTATTCTAAAGCGAAAAGGGATAGAAATTGACAAGGATTATCCGGATTTACAGGAGTTAATAGCCAACATGTTTGAGACCATGTATGCGGCGCACGGCGTAGGCTTGGCGGCTCCCCAGATCGGATTGGGTATCCGCTTGTTTGTGATAGACGCCAGTCCTTTTGCGGACGATGATCCGGCGTTGAAAGATTTTAAGAAAGTTTTTATCAATGCTGAAATACTGGAAGAAGAGGGTGAAAAGTGGTCATTTAATGAGGGATGTTTAAGTATTCCGGAAATCCGTGAGGACATCAGCCGGTATCCGAACATCCGAATTAAGTATGTGGATGAAAACTGGGTGGTACACGAAGAAGATTTTACCGGACTGGCAGCACGTATCATTCAGCATGAATATGACCACATCGAAGGGAAATTGTTTACAGAAAAGTTAAGCCCGCTTCGGAAAGCGATGATCAAAAGTAAACTGGAAGCCATTTCAAGGGGGCAAGTAGACGTGGATTATAAGATGAAATTTCCGTTATTGAAAAGAAAGGGGCGGTAAAATTACCCCCCTACGATAGGCAGTGTAAGTTTATACTTCACCGCTAGGATTCGCACAACGGAAATAACGGCCGCACTTATAAAAGCATTCAGGTTATAGTCGACCCCTATACGGTTAAGTAGTACAAATAGCGCAGCTCCGGAAAGGCAGGCAGTTGCGTAAATTTCTTTCCGGAAAATAAGTGGTGTTTCGTTCAGCAGCGTATCGCGCGTGACGCCGCCCATCACAGCAGAAAATAAGCCCAAAACCACCGCTGCAATACCACTGCTTTCGAATGCCAGGGATTTTTGTACGCCTACTACAGTAAAGAAGCCAATGCCTAAAGCGTCAAACAGAGAAAGTGTCCTTGCCAGTTTGCCGAGTACCTTTTTAAACAGGATAGCAATGATTACACCAGTTAGGATGGCCAATAGATAATTACCGTCATCTACCCACACCGGCCGTAAATTGAGAAAGATATCACGGAGGCTTCCGCCCCCGATTGCAGTAACAAAGCCGGTAAAAGCAGCGCCGAAGATATCAATATTATGGCGCATGGCTGCCATTGCTCCTGATATGGCAAATACCATGGTTCCTAACAGGTCAATGTAGTAGATGAGTTCCATACCGAAATAAACTGGATTTGTAAAAATAAGATAAATTTCTGCTAACTACCCTTGTTAGGATACTTTTCTACCCATTAACTTCCTACTTTTTCCCGCCATTACCCGCGCACGATCCGTAGACGACCCGTGTCGTATGTGGGAGAAGGTTGGGTACGTCTTACGTAAGACTTAGATAAGGCACACATTACGGCAGAACAACGGTAGAATAGTGGCGGAAAAAGAGAAAAAGAAAAGCAGAAGAATAACTTAAATAAACTAAATGTATTGATTTATAACTCCTAATAGGATTTTAGGGAAATATTTTACGATGATATTTGCAAATATTCAACAAAGGTTATACTTTTGCATCCCGCTTCGAGGAGGTGGTTGTTCATTGAGTTTTAACAGCGTTTTTAAGTGCAACAGACGGTCGCTTTGGATCCAAAAAGCACGCAAGAAAAAAAGTTAAATAAATTTTGCAAAGAAAAGAAAGATTCTTACCTTTGCAGTCCCAAACGGAACGGGGTGTTCGAGAGAGCAGGGGTTCCGGTCCGGAAGCGCGATGCGACCGGGGTTTGAAATCGAGAAAATCGACTGGTTCTGAACCGGTTTGAAATAAAA
>Ga0182746_1000578_pt1 | contig 46572 bp, 41 predicted proteins | sample eDN3rd30CBELigOP_FD_128881 | JGI IMG/M metagenome (GOLD analysis project Ga0182746, IMG submission 128881) | Enriched Organic Plus compost microbial communities from Emeryville, California, USA - eDNA 3rd pass 30_C BE-Lig OP (version 2) (version 2) ...
GGATTTTCTGCGCCACAACAACCCCGCCGCCGTGCGGGTGATCGCCCGCCGCTTCGCCGACGCGCGCCGGCGCGGCCTGTGGCATCCGCGCCGCAATGCCATCGACGGCGATCTGGCGGCGCTAATGGCGGAGGCCGGGACCATGACGGAGGCGGCGTCGTGACTGGCCCTTCCCCCCTGCAAAACGGCGCCTGGCGACGCGGCGCCTGCCCCAGCCTGGCGACGCCCATGCAAACCGGCGATGGCCTGCTGGCCCGGCTGACGCCGCGCGACGGCGACCTCAGCATGGCGCAACTGGCGGCGCTGGCGGAGGCCGCGGCGCGTCACGGCAACGGCCTGATCGAAATCACCATGCGCGGCGCGCTGCAGATTCGCGGCCTGACGGCGGCGAGCGCCGAAGCGTTGGCGATGGACGTAGCCGCCAGCGGCGTCATCGCCCGCCAGGGCCTCGCCGTGGACGTTAACGCGCTGGCGGGCGTCGACCCGCTGGAGCGTCGCGATCCACGGCCGCTGGCGGCGCGGATCGCTGGCGCGGTGAATGGCTCGGCGCTCGCCTCGCTGCTCGGCCCCAAGGTCTCGGTGACCGTGGACAGCGGCGGCCAGTTCGGCCTCTCGGCGCTGAAAGCCGATATCCGCCTCATGGCGGTCGATGCGTCGCGGTGGGCGATGATGCTGAACCTGGCCGCCGGCGCCCGCCGGGCGTTCAGCGGTGATGAAACGGCGATCGGCGACGCGGCGCTGGACCTGCTGGCGGCGCTCGCGGCGCTGGGGCCGGCGGCCCGCATGCGCGACGTGGCGGCAAAGATCGCCGACAGGATCTGCGCCGGGCTGGCGGCCACCGACCCGGCGCCGGCGCAACCAGTTGTTGTTCCGGTCGGCGTTTTTCCGACCACACTTGGCCCCGCCATGGGTCTGACGCCGCCGTTCGGGGCGACCGATAGCGGCGCCCTCAGGCAACTCGCGGCGGCGTTTCCGCAGGCGCGGGTCCGCTTCGCGCCGGAGCGCGGGCTGTTGTTGACCGGCCTGGACGAAGCCGCGCGGGCGCATTTGCCGGGAGTCGCCGACGATCTCGGCTTCATTCGCCAGGCCGACGATATGCGACTACGCATTTCGGTCTGCGCCGGGGCGCCGCTGTGCGCCTCCGCCGCCATCGCCACCCGCCCGCTGGCGGCGGACCTGGCGCGCGACCATGGGGCGACGCTGGCGGCCGCCATAGGCCCTGACCAGCAGCTGCATGTATCCGGCTGCGGCAAGCGTTGCGGCGCGCCGTCGCGCAACGTCGCCCGGCTCGACCTGCCGGCCGGCGCCGCCGTGGTGGCGGCGCTATCCGCCGGCCAACCGGATACGGCGCGGACGCCCGGTCTGGCGTCGGGCCCCCTTTCTCATTTGTCCAGGACGCTTCGCACCCTGGTCGCCCGCCATACCCGTGGCGATGCGTCTGATCCGACGCCCGATGCTCTGAAAAAACGGCCATGACCACCCAGACCTATATCAAGGATGGCGCCGCCATCTATGAACAGTCGTTCGCCATCATCCGGCGCGAAGCGGACCTGGCGCGTTTCAGCGATGGCGAGGCCGACGTCGCGGTGCGGATGATCCACGCCTGCGGCGTGGTCGAGGCGGCGCGGCATTTCATCTTTGCCCCCGGCTTCGAGACGGCGGCGCGCGCGGCGCTGCAAAATGGCGCGCCCATCCTGTGCGACGCGGAAATGGTGGCGCACGGGATCACCCGCGCCCGCCTGCCGGCCCGGAACGAGGTGATCTGCGCCCTGCGCGATCCGCGCACGCCGGAGCTGGCGCAGAAGCTGGGCAACACCCGCTCGGCGGCGGCGCTGGAGCTGTGGCGCGAGCGGCTGGAAGGCGCGGTGGTCGCCATCGGCAATGCGCCGACGGCGCTGTTCTACCTGCTGGACATGATCGACGCCGGCGCGCCGCGCCCGGCGGCGATCATCGGCATGCCGGTGGGTTTCGTCGGCGCGGTGGAATCGAAGGCGGCGCTGGCGCAGCGCGCTGATCTGGCGTTCGCGACCGTGGCCGGCCGCATGGGCGGCAGCGCCATGACCGCCGCCGCTGTCAATGCTTTGGCGAGGGCTGGCATATGAGCGCGAACAGCATGAACGGAACCGTAGCCGGGCGCCTCACCGGCGTTGGCACCGGCCCCGGCGACCCGGAGCTGATGACCCTGAAGGCGGTGCGCGCCCTCGCCGCCGCCGACGTGGTGGCGCACTTCGCCAAGCGCGGCTCCCCCAGCAACGCCCGCGCCATCGCCCAGGCGCACCTGCGCCCGGGGGTGATCGAGCTGCCGCTGCTCTATCCCGTGACCACCGAGCTTCCGCACCGCAGCGACGCCTACAAGGACGCGATCACCGGCTTCTATGAAGAAGCCGCCGCCGCCGTGGCGGCGCATCTGGACGCGGGCCGCTCGGTCTGCGTGCTGAGCGAGGGCGACCCGCTGTTCTACGGCTCCTACATGCACCTGCACGTGCGGCTGGCGACGCGCTACGCCACCGAGGTCATCCCTGGCGTTACCGCCATGTCCGGCTGCTGGTCGGCGGTGGGCCTGCCGCTGGCCCAGGGCGAGGACGTGCTGATGGTGCTGCCCGGCACCATGGACGAAGCGGAGCTGGCGCGCCGCCTCGCCGACGCCGACGCGGCGGTGATCATGAAGGTGGGCCGCAATCTCGGCCGCATCCGCCGTGCGCTGGCCAAGGCCGGGCGGCTGGAGGGTGCGATTTATGTGGAGCGCGGCACCATGGACGCCAGCCGCACCCTGCCGCTGAGCGAGGTGGACGGCGACGCCACGCCCTATCTGTCGCTGGTGCTGACGCCGGGCTGGAGCGCGCGGCCATGAGCGGCGACGCCTCCCGGAACGCCGCCACGGGCCGCCTCACCGTCATCGGCCTTGGCCCGAGCGGGCCGGAGCAGATGACGCCCGAGGCGCGCAACGCCGTGGCGCGGGCGACGGATTTCTTCGGCTATTTTCCTTATGTGGAGCGGCTGTCGCTCGGCCCGCACCAGCGCCGCCACGCCTCCGACAATCGCGAGGAGCTGGCCCGCGCCAGAGCGGCGCTGGACATGGCGATGGCAGGCCGCGAGGTGGCGGTGGTTTCTGGCGGCGACGCCGGCGTGTTCGCCATGGCGGCGGCGATCTGCGAGGCCATCGACCACGGCCCGGCGGAATGGCGGGCGCTGGACATCGCCATCGTGCCCGGCGTCACCGCCATGCTGGCGGTGGCCGCCTGCGTCGGCGCGCCGCTCGGCCACGACTTTTGCGCCATTTCCCTGTCGGACAATCTGAAGCCGTGGGAGCTGATCGCGGCGCGGCTGCGCGCCGTGGCGGGCGCTGGCCTGGTCATCGCCCTGTACAACCCGGTGAGCAAGGCGCGTCCGTGGCAACTGGGCGAGGCCTTCGACATCCTGCGCGGCATCCTGCCGGCGCGGACGCCGGTGGTGTTCGGCCGCGCCGCCGGCCGGCCAGACGAGCGGGTGGCGATCGTTCCGCTGGCGGACGCGCATTCCGACATGGCCGACATGGCCACCTGCGTCATTATCGGCTCGCCGGAGACGCGGCTGATCGCCCGGGCCGGCCGGCCGCCGCTGGTTTATGCGCCGCGCTCGGCGACAGGCGCGGGCCCGGGCTCCACGGACCGTCCGTCATGAGCATGGCCGGTCACAGGCCGCGACCAGACCCCGCGCAGCCAGACCACGGCTTCGGCGGCGGATTGCGTCGTGAGGCCGCCGGGCGATGGCGGCCGGTCGATCATGACGACGGGAACGCCAAGCAGGCGCGCCGCCGCCAGCTTGGCCGCCGCATCGTCGCCGCCGCTGTTCTTGGTCACCAGCAGGTCGATGCGATGGTCGATGAGCAATTGCTTTTCGTCGTCCAGGCTAAACGGACCGCGCGCCTGCAGCCAGGCGACGTGGGGCAGGCGCACGTCCGCGTCGGCCGCCTCGATGGTGCGGGCCAGATAGGCGTGTTGCGGCGCGGCCATGAAGGCGGCGAGGTTCTGCCGGCCGATGGTGAGGAACACCCGGCGCGGCGCTTCGCCCAGGGCCACGACGGCCGCGTCTACGTTGGCCACGTGGCGCCAGTCATCGCCGGGTCCGGACGTCCAGGCCGGGCGGACCAGCCGCAACAGCGGCGTATCTGTCAGCGCCGCCGCCTCGACGGCGTTGGCCGCCATGCGCGCGGCGAAGGGATGGGTGGCGTTGACGATGCAGCCGACGCGCTGGTCGCGGATGAACGCCGCCAGCCCCGCCACACCGCCGAAGCCGCCGACGCGCTGGTTGACGGGGACCGGGCCAGCCTGCGGCGGCGGCGGGTTGCGGGTGCGACCGGCGAGCGACAGCGTCACCTTGAGCGGCAGATCCGGCTGCGCCTGCAAGGCGCGCATCAGGGCGCGGGCGTCGGCGGCGCCGCCCAGTATCAGAACATGCATCAGGGCGTCGGGCGGGCGGGAGGTCATGATGGCGTCCAGTAACGACGGGCGGGCGGAAGTTGCAAGGCCCGCAGGCAAGATGGCCGCCGCAGGCATGACGGGCGCGTCAGGTCTGGACGCCCCCCGCCCATGGCTGCACGTGGTCGGGCTTGGCGAGGATGGGCTGGACGGGCTCGGCGCCGGCGCCCGCCGGGCCATCGGCGACGCCCAGGTGGTGTTTGGCGGTCAGCGCCATCTGGAGCTGGCGGCGGCGGCGATCACCGGCGAAGCCTGCCCGTGGCCGACGCCATTCGACGCCGGCCTCGCCGCCGTGCTGGCGCGGCGCGGCGCGCCGGTGTGCGTGCTCGCCTCCGGCGACCCCATGCACTACGGCGTTGGCGTCACCCTCGCCCGCCACGTGCCCATTGCCGAAATGAAGGTGTGGCCGGCGCCGTCGTCGTTCAGCCTCGCCGCCGCGCGACTTGGCTGGGCGTTGCAGGACGTGACGCTGCTCTCGCTGCATGGCCGCGACGAGGACGCGCTGCGCGCCCATCTGTTTCCAGGAATGCGGCTGCTGGTTCTGACCAGCGACGGCGCGGCGCCGGCGCGGTTGGGGCGGATGCTGGCGGACGCGGGCTTCGGGGCTTCGGAGGCGTGGGTGCTGGAAGCGCTGGGCGGTTCGCGCGAACGGGTGACGGCGACGACGGCAGGAGCCATGGACGACGTACGGTTCGATCCGCTGAACGTGCTGGCGCTGGCGTTGCGCGGCCATGCGCGGATGGAGCCGGCGCCGCTGGGCGTGGGGCTCGATGACGGTTTCTTCGACCACGACGGCCAGATCACCAAGCGCGAGGTGCGCGCCGTCACCCTGGCCGCCCTGGCGCCGTTGCCGGGGCAGCTGCTGTGGGACGTCGGCGCCGGCTCCGGCTCGATCGGCGTCGAGTGGCTGCGGCTGTCGCCCACCATGCGCGCCATCGCCATTGAACGGGACCCTGCGCGGGCCGAACGCGCCCGCGCCAATGCGGCGCGCCTCGGCGTTCCCCGGCTCGACCTGCGCACCGGCGCGGCCCCGGAGGCCTTCGCCGGTCTGCCGCCGCCGGACGCCATTTTCATTGGCGGCGGCGCCCGGGAAGCCGTCGTGGAAGCGGCCCGCGCCGCCCTGAAGCCAGGCGGGCGTCTGGTCATCAATGCGGTGACGCTGGAAACCCAGGCGCTCCTCACCACCCTGCGCCAGCGCCATGGCGGCGATCTGATCTCGCTGGCGGTGGCCCGCGCCGCCCCGGTGGGCGGCCTGACCGGCTGGCGCGCCGCCATGCCGATCGTGCAATGGCGCTGGAGCAAGCCATGAGCGCGCGCGCCGCCTGCATCGCCGGGGTCTGTATTGCTGGCGTCGGCTGCCGCGCTTCGGCCAGCGTTGACGATATTCTGGCTGTGATTGGTCAGGCGCTGGCGCGCGATGGCCTGCGAATGGCCGACCTCACTGCCCTCGCCTGCATTCCGGCCAGGGCCGGGCATCTGGCCATTCAGGCGGCGACGGCGCGGCTGGGGCTGTCGCTTGTCGTCGCCGACCCCGCTGCGCTGGCGGCGATGGCCGGCGCCTGTCTCACCCGCTCGGAGGCGGCGCTGGCCGCCACTGGCCTGCCCTCGGCCAGCGAGGCGGCGGCCCTGGCGGCGGCTTGCGCCATTAACCCTGACGCCCGGCTCGCCGGCCCACGCAGCGCAGGGCCCATGGCCACCTGCGCCATCGCCTGCTCACCAGCAGTTCTTCACCATCTGGATCAGCAATGACCGTCCACTTCATTGGCGCCGGACCAGGCGCCGCCGACCTCATTACCGTTCGCGGACGCGACCTGCTGGGGCGCTGCCAGGTTTGCCTGTACGCCGGCTCCATCGTGCCGGCGGAACTGCTGCAATATTGCCCGCCAGGAGCGCGGCTGGTCGACACGGCGCCCCTGTCGCTGGACGAGATCGAGGAAGAATACATCGCCGCCACGGCGCGCGGCCAGGATGTGGCCCGGCTGCATTCCGGCGATCTGTCGATCTGGAGCGCCGTCGCCGAGCAGACGCGCCGGCTCGACCGGCTGGGCATCGCCTGGACGATGACGCCGGGGGTGCCGGCCTTCGCCGGCGCCGCCGCCGCCCTGGGGCGCGAACTGACCATTCCCGCGCTCGCCCAGTCGCTGGTGCTGACCCGGGTTTCCGGCCGCGCCTCGCCGATGCCGGCGGGCGAAACCCTGGCTGGCTTTGGCCAGACCGGAGCCACCCTGGCCATTCATCTGGCCATCCACGCCCTCGACCAGATCATCGCCGAACTGACGCCTTTATACGGGCCGACGTGCCCTGTCGCCGTGGTGGTGCGGGCCACCTGCCCGGATGAACGGGTCATTCGCGGAACCCTGGCCGACATCGCCAGGCAGATGGCCGATGCGCCGGCGGAGCGCACCGCGCTGGTGTTCGTTGGCCCTGGCCTCGCCGCCGCCGATTTTCAGGAAAGCGCCCTGTATGACGTAGATTACCAGCGCCGTTTTCGCGGCCGGGACGCCCATAACCGGCCGCTGGCGCAACGCGCTGCGGAAAGCGGTGAGCCGTCATGAGCGCTGATCGTCCCGCCTCGCCTGGCGCCGCCGGCCAAACCCTTCCCGCCGTGGCGACGGAAGCCCTGGCGCGGCTGGCTCAGGCTCGCCTGGCTCATGCGCCGCCGCCAATGGCCGAGGTCAACAGCTTCGCCCCTGGCGCGGTGTGGCTGGCCGGCGCCGGCCCTGGCTCGCTGGAATGCGTGACGCTGGGCGTCGTCGCGGCGCTGGCGAAGGCCGACGCCGTCGTCTACGACGCCCTGGTCAACCCGGACCTGCTGCTGGCGGCGCCGGACGCCGAGAAACATTACGTCGGCAAGCGCGCCGGCGTGCGCTCGGCGGCGCAGACCGACATCAACGCCCTGCTTATCCGCCTTGCCGGCGAAGGCAAACGGGTGCTGCGGCTGAAGGGGGGCGACCCCAACGTGTTTGGTCGCGGCGGCGAGGAAGCGCGGGCGCTGGCCGGCGCCGGCGTGCCGTTCCGGTTCCTGCCCGGCCTCACCTCCGGGCTGGCGGCGCTGGCCGGGGCCGGCATTCCGGCGACGCTGCGCGGCGTCAGCCAGGCGATCGTCCTCACCACCGGCCACGCCGCCGAGCCCCCCGTGGCCAACGACGGCCCGGACTGGGCGGCGCTGGCGAAAACCGGCCAGCCGATCGTCATCTACATGGGACTGGGCAACCTGCCGCTGATCCGCGACCAGCTGCTGGCCGGCGGCCTGCCGGCGCGCACCCCGGCGGCGGTGATCCACGCCGCCTCGACGCCGGAGGAAAAGGTGCTGGTTTCTGACCTGGCGGGCATCGTCGAGGCGACGCGGCGGGACCATATCAAATCGCCGGCGCTGGTTGTCATTGGCGAGATCGTCGCCTGGCGAAACGGCGCGACGCCCACCGGAGCCTTCCCATGAGGCAAGGTATGCGTCCCCCTGGCCAGCCGCGCGGCCTTATCGTTGGCGCCGCCCGCTCCGGGTCCGGCAAGACCAGCGTCACCATCGGTCTGTTGCGCGCCCTGAAACGGCGCGGCCTCAACGTGCGGGCCGCCAAATCCGGGCCGGATTATATCGATCCGGAGTTCCATCGCGCCGCCACCGGCCATTCCGGCGTCAATCTGGACAGCTGGGCCATGGAGCCGGTGCTGCTGCGCGATCTGCTGGCCCGCCAGGCCGCAGGCGCCGACGTGGTGATCGTGGAAAGCGCCATGGGGCTGTTCGATGGGGTTGACGCCGCCCCCGGCCGCAGCGGCGCGGCGGCGGATCTGGCGCGCATCTACGGCCTGCCGACCCTGCTGGTGCTGGACATTTCCGGCCAGTCGCAAACCGCCGGGGCCATCGCCCATGGTTTCGCAACCCACGATCCCGCCGTGCGCATCGGCGGCGTCGTGCTCAACCAGGTCGCCAGCGAGCGGCACGAGGCGGTGGTGCGCCCGGCCATCGAGCGGCTTGGCCTGGCGGTGGTCGGGGCCATCCGCCGCAACCCGGAGATCAGCCTGCCGGAACGGCATCTGGGCCTGGTGCAGGCGGGCGAGCACACCGCCCTGGAAGCCTTCATCGACCAGATGGCCGACGTGATCGAGGCTTCCGTCGATCTGGACGCGGTGCTGGCGCTGGCTGCCCCCATCGCCGCGGGTCAGGGTGAAACGCCGTCTTCCTCGCTGCCGCCAGATTCTTCCTGGCTGCCACCGGCTCCCTCCTGGCTGCCGCCATCTCCTTTCCGGCTGCCGCCGCCTGGCCAACGCATCGCCATCGCCCGCGACGCCGCCTTCTCCTTCATCTATCCGCATGTGTTGCAGGGCTGGCGCGATGCGGGCGCGGAGATCGCGCTGTTCTCGCCGCTGGCCGACGAGGCGCCGGACGCCGCCAGCGACGTCTGCTGGCTGCCCGGCGGCTATCCCGAACTGCACGCCGGCCAGCTGGCCGCCGCAAGCCGTTTCATGGACGGGCTGCGCCGCTTCGCCGAAACCCGCCCGGTGCATGGCGAGTGCGGCGGCTACATGGTGCTGGGCGCGGCGCTGGAGGACGCCGGGGGCGTCACCCACCCGATGGCCGGCCTGCTCGGCCACGTCACAAGCTATGCCAAACGGCGGATGAACCTGGGCTATCGCGAGGCGCGGCTGCTCGCCGACAGTCCCGTTGGCGCGGCCGGCGACGTCATTCGCGGCCACGAGTTCCACTATTCCCGCCTGGTGAGCGCCGGCGATGACGCGCCGCTGGCGCAACTGGCTGACTCCCAGGGCCGCGACCTTGGCCCCTCCGGCGGGCGGCGCGGCCATGTAACCGGCTGCTACTTCCACGCCATCGCCCGCCACAGTGTTTGAGCCCCACATGCGCAAGATCATTGTCATCGGCATCGGCGCCGGCAACCCGGACCACATGACCGTGCAGGCCATCGCCGCGCTGAACCGGCTTGATCTCATCCTGATCCCGCGCAAACCGGGGCAGAAGGACGATCTGGCCGAGGTTCGCCGCGACATCTGCCGGCGTTTCCTGACAAATCCCGATACGCGGCAGATCGAATTTGATCTGCCAGTGCGGGCGCAGCAGGACGACGCCTACCGCCAGACCGTCGATGACTGGCACGCCGCCATCGCCGGCGCCTACGCCGGCCTGCTGGACAGGGAATGCGGCCCGGCCGGTACGGTGGGCCTGCTGGTCTGGGGCGACCCGTCGCTCTACGACAGCACCCTGCGCATTCTGGAGCGGCTGCGCGCCCTGCCGGAGACGCCCCTGGCGATCGAGGTGATCCCCGGCGTCACCAGCGTCCAGACCCTGGCGGCCAGCCACCGCATCCCGCTGAATATGATCGGCGGCCCGGTGCTGCTCACCACCGGCCGCCGACTGCGCCAGGGCGTCGGCGCCGATGCGGAAACCATCGTGGTGATGCTGGACGGCGCCTGCGCCTTCACCACCCTGCCGGCGGCGCACTACGATATCTGGTGGGGCGCCTATCTCGGCATGCCCGACGAAATCCTCATCAACGGGCCGTTGGCCGAGGTGAGCGAGCGCATCGTGCGCACGCGCGCCGAGGCCCGCGCCCGCCACGGCTGGATCATGGACACCTACATGCTGCGCCGCCGCGCCAACGCGTGATGGGCCGGCGGTTGACGGGTTGGACGATTGACGCCAGCGCAGCCGGCCGCATGGCCATTGCAGGGACTGGCCGCGCCTTTGGCATGGCCGCTGGCGCCGGGCGCGGCAGGCAGCCGCGTCGCCGCCCCGACAGGATGAAGCGCTGCATCAGCATATGGAGCCATGTCATGGCGAATAAAGGACAACAGGCTGGCGCAGGAGCATCCGCAACCGATATGCCTGTCGTCATCCTGTATGGCCGCGCCGCCCTTGACCGGCAGCAGAATGTCGCCCAGATCGCCGCGCGGCTGAACGCGGCGGGCGAACGCACCTTTGTCCCGGCCTGGGAAGACCTCACGGGGCCATCGATTCCAGACGTCCTGGAAGACCTGCTGAAGCGCGGCGTGCGCCGCGCCCTTGTGGTTCCCGTGGCGTTTCCGGCTGATCCGTCCCTTGGCGCATGGCTGGCCGGGGCATTGAACGCCTGGCGGCTGGAACATGCGGACGGCGACTTCGACCTGCGGATCGCCCCGCCGGTCGAGCAGTTTCTGGACGTGGCGACGGCGGTGGAAGCGGCTGTGGCGGCGGCCCCGGAGCGAATCCGGCCCGTCGCCGATGTGAAGCCCGCCATGGGCAAGCCGGGCTGGACCGACGTGCCGGAGCACGCGCGTCAGGTGTTTTTCTGCCTGGGCGCCCGGTGCGCCCACCGCAGGGCGCTGCCGCTGTACCAGCACATGCGCAGGATCATGAAGAACATCCGCCCGCTCAACAGCGGCCCGCAGCGGGCCATGTGCGTGCGCGCCAGCTGCCTTTATCCCTGCAACCAGGGGCCGCTGCTGATCGTCCAGCCCGATGGCGTCTGGTACGGCAAGCTCGATGAAACGGTGATCGAACGCATCGTGCAGGAGCATCTGCTGCAGGGAAAGCCGGTGGCGGAGGCGATCGTTCACCGGCAGAAGACGCCGCCAGACGCTACGGGAAATATCCAATAATGTTCGATTTTCATCAGATAGTTGATGAAAATTCCTGAAGCGCGTTCTCAAGACGGTGGGTAGCTGTCTTGTCCGGCGGAAGGCCAATGCGGATGGCGTCGGAGCCAACCCCGGAGATCGCCTCGAAGCGGCGGACCCACAGGCCGCGCCGCCCGAGTGCGGCGAACAGATCGTGAGCGCGTGGATGACGCACGAGACGGAACAGGCTGACGTCGCCGGTGGCGGCAAGGCCCGCCGCAGCCAGCCGCTGGTCAAGCCGGGCCGCCTCGGCCGTCAGCCGCCTGATCATGGCGTTTCGCCAGGCGTCGTCCTGCAGCGCCGCCAGGCCATACTCCACGGCGGGGCCAGATACCGCCCATGGGCCGAGAATGGCGTTGAGCCGCGCTGCCTGGGCGGGCGCGGCAATGGCGAAGCCGAGCCGCACGCCGGCAAGACCATAGAATTTGCCGAAAGAGCGCAGCACCACCAGGGCGCCGCCCAGGCCATCCCGCCCCACATCGCCGGCAAGGCTTTCGGCCGCCGGGCAGGCGTCGATGAAAGCCTCGTCGACCACCAGCAGGCCGCCCTTGCGGGCCATCGCTTCGGCCAGTCGCAGCAGCGCCGCGCGGCCCGTCACCCGCCCGTCCGGATTGTTGGGATTGACGACAACGGCGACGTCCGCGTCAGCCAGCGCCGCCAGATCATCGGGCGTGGCGGCCCGATGACAAATGACCTCGTGGCCCGCGACCCTTGCGGCGTCGGCGTGGCCGGCGTAGGTCGGCGCCAGGATCATGCTCCGCGCTGGCCGGGCAGAGGTTGCCCGCGCCAGCATCATGACCTGCGCCAGCAGGATCTGGGTTCCAGGCGCGGCGACCACCTCCGCGCCGGGAGCGACGCCCCAGGTTTCCGCCGCCACGGCGCACAGGCGGGCGTGGCGGGCCGGCTCCGGCAGCCGCGTCAGCAGCGCCGATGGCGTTGGCCGGCGGGTATGGGGATGGGGGTTGATCCCCGTCGACAGGTCGATCCACGGCGTCGGGGCATCAGGGAACAGCGCCGCCGCCTGCACAAGGGAGCCGCCGTGGACGATCATGCCCGGATCCGGCGCGCCAGGCCCGCCCATTGCTGAATTCGCGTCCATCAAACCCGCCACCGCCCGTAAACCCGCACCGCCTGAAGCTGTCATGACCATTCTGCTCGCCTTCGCCGCCATGCTGATCGAACGCGCCGTCGGCTACCCAGGCCGGGTATACACCACCATCGGCCACCCGGTGAGCTGGATTGGCCGTCTCATCGCATGTCTGGATGAAAAGCTGAACCGGCCGGGCCATTCGACAGCGACCCGGCGGGCTCTTGGCGTATTGACCCTGCTTGTTCTCATCATCGCCTGTGGTGGCGCCGGCCTCGCCATCCAGCAGGCCCTGCTTGGAGCGTTCGGCCTGATCGCCGGCGGGCTGGCCGTCGCCGTGCTGGCGAGCGCCCTGCTGGCGCAGCGCAGCCTCGCCGCGCATGTCGTCGCCGTGGCTGATGCGCTGGAGCGGGATGGCCTGGCGGCGGGCCGCCACGCGGTGTCAATGATCGTCGGCCGCGACCCGGATACGCTGGACGAGGCCGCCGTTTGCCGCGCCGCCATCGAGAGCCTGGCCGAAAACTTCTCCGATGGCGTCACCGCGCCGGCGTTCTGGCTGGCGGTCGCCGGCCTGCCCGGCTGCGCCATATACAAGGCGGTGAACACCGCCGACAGCATGATCGGCCACCGCACGGCGCGGCACGAGGCGTTTGGCTGGGCCGCCGCCCGCTGCGACGACCTCATCAATCTGCCGGCCTCGCGGCTCACCGGGCTGGCGCTGCTGGCGGCCGCCGCCATGACGCCGGGAGCCGACGCCGGCGCCGCCTGGCGGGCGGTGCGACGCGACGCCGGCAAGCACCGCTCGCCCAACGCCGGCTGGCCAGAGGCGGCGATGGCCGGCGCGCTCGGCCTCGCCCTGGCCGGTCCCCGGGTTTATGGCGGCCAGATGGTCGATGACGCCGAAATGGGCGCTGGCGGACGGCGCGCGGCGACGCCGGCCGATATCCGCCGCGCCCTGCGGCTGTATCAGCTGGCGGACGCGCTTCTGATCGCAGCGATCGGCTGTTCTTTTGTGATTTTACAGCTGCTTATCTGGATGTTCTGAGAATCCAGTCGATATCGAGATGGGCTTCCAGATGCGCCGCCAGCGCGTCCAGCGCCGCCTCGACGCCGGCTTCATAGGCGTGATCGACGCCATCGCCGCCGAGCCGGCGCAGCCAGGCGTCGCGCTGGGCGTCGTTGGCGAACAGGCCGTGCACATAGCAGCCGCTGACCCGGCCGCTGGCGGAAACGGCGCCGTCAACGCGCCCGTCGGCGAAGTGGGCGAACGGCCTGGCGAGGCCCGGCCCGGTGGTTACGCCCACATGCATTTCATAGCCCTGGAAGGCGGCGCCGTCGGCGGCCCGGCCTGAGGTTTCGCGCAAGGTCTTGTCGCCGGCGAGCACGGTGTCCACGTCGAGCAGGCCGAGGCCGGGAACGGTCCCTGCCGCGCCTTCCAGCCCCGCCGGATCGCTGATGCTGCGGCCAAGCATCTGGTAGCCGCCGCAAATGCCCAGCACATGGCCGCCGCGTCGCACATGGGCGGCGATGTCGATGTCGAGGCCGGCGGCGCGCAGGGCGGCCAGGGCCGGTATCGTCGCCTTGGAGCCGGGCAGGATCACCAGATCAATGTCGCCAGGCAGCGCCTCGCCCGGGCGAACCTGGATCAGCTCCACCTGCGGCTCGGCCTCCAGCGGGTCGAGATCATCGAAATTGGAGATGTGCGGCAGCACCAGCACCGCGACGCGGATGGGCGCGCCAGCTGTTTTTGCCGGTCGCCCGCCTTTTCCGGCAAGGCCGAGCCCATCTTCCGCCGGCAGCCGGCCGGCCGCCTCCAGGTGCGGAACCAGGCCGACGGCGCGCCAGCCGGTGCGGGCCTCGATGATCGCCATGCCATCGGCGAACAGCGCCGGATCGCCGCGAAACCGGTTGATGATGAAGCCCGCGATCATCGCCGCGTCGGCCGGATCGATCACTGCCTGCGTGCCGACGATGCTGGCGATCACCCCGCCCCGGTCGATATCGCCAATCAGCACCACCGGAACGTCGGCGGCGCGGGCGAAGCCCATGTTGGCGATGTCATGGCTGCGCAAATTGACCTCGGAGGCGCTGCCGGCGCCCTCCACCAGCACGATGTCGGCGTCCTGGCGCAGCAGGTTGAAGCTTTCCAGCACCGCCGGCATCAGACCGGCCTTGACGCGCTGGTAACCGGCGGCGCTGGACGAGCCGGCGACGCGGCCCTGGACGACGATCTGGCTGCCATGGCCGCCCTGGGGCTTCAGCAGCACCGGATTCATATGCACCGTGGGCGCCAGACGGGCGGCGCGCGCCTGCAGGGCCTGGGCGCGGCCGATCTCGCCGCCATCAACGGTGACGGCGGCGTTGTTCGACATGTTCTGCGGCTTGAACGGCGCCACCCGCAGGCCGCGGTTGACCAGGGCGCGGGCTAGCCCCGCGACCATCAGCGATTTGCCGACGTCGGAGCCGGTTCCCTGGAACATCAGCGATCTGGCGGGCATCTGGGGCTCTGATCCTTGAATCGAAGCATTTCGCACGCGGTGACGCACTTCCCGTCACGGGAACGGGCCGCTGCCCGTGAACATGCTCCGGTTGCAGACGTCTGACTACACGGATGGCCGGCGCGCATAAAGACCGCCGCACGGCCCGCGCCGGAAATGCCCGCATGGGCCGGCGCCGGTTTGCATGGGCAGGCGTTTGCGATCGCACAACATTCTTGACATTTTTATCAGTCGATACATTTTCAGAACATAAACATTCAGGAGGAAGCCCGCATGGCTTTTGACGCAGACAGCCCGGCCGTCTGGGCGCGCGCGCGCCGCCAGGCGCAGCAAATTCCGGCCATCTATGGCCAGATCGACTTCGACGCCATGCCCGAGCGCTTCACCGGCGCGCAGGAAGGCGACAGCTCCCTGCGCGGCCCCTTCCGCGACCGGGGCGCCGCGCTGCTGGCCGATCGGGAGCGGGTGGCGATGATCGCCGGCTATACGATGACCGGCGACGTGGTGGCCGACGCCTATGCGGCGCTGATGCCGCAGCTTGGCTTTCGCGGCATGATCTCCCAGCTTGAAACCGCGTGCCGCAAGGGGCTGGACGCCGTGCCCGACGCCCCGCCCGAGCTCGTGGCCTTCATTCGCGACATGGAGCGCACGCCCGCCTGGGTGGACATGAAGCTGGTCAACGAAGGCGCGCGGCTGGAGCGCAACGGCATGGCCAATCTGGCGCCTTACGTGATCCGCGGCGCCCTGCTCGCCACGTTCATGAACAAATATTCGGCGCTGCCCATGGCGCTGACCGGCACGCTGACCGATTCCCTTGCCGCCAAGCGGGCCTTCGAGACGGCGACCTTCTTCACCCTCACGGTGATGCCGGGCGGGCTGGAGCGCCATGGCGAGGGTTTTCGCGCCGCCGCCATGGTCCGGCTGATGCACTCCATGGTGCGGTTCAACGTCATGCGCCGGCCTGGCGTCTGGAACGCGAAGGTGTTTGGCGCGCCGATTCCCCAGGTGGACCAGATGCCGGCGGGCCTGATCAGCTCCTTCCTACTGTCGTTCAGGGTGCTGGGCCAGGGGCGCAACCATTTCACCCAGGAAGAACGGGCCCGCATCGAGCTCGCCCGCTACCGCTGCTTCCTGCTCGGCCTGCCGGAAGATCTGCTTGGCGAGACGCCGCAGCAGATCGTGGACCTGCTGCTGACCCGCCAGGCGACATTGCGGTCTGGCTTCGACGACAAAACCTGCGGCGCCCTGGTGCGCGGGGCCATGTCGGCGGAACTGTCGCAGGACAACACCCTGACCGGGCGCGTGCGGCGCGGCATGGAGCGCAGCTTCTCCAAGGCCTATCTGGTGCGCAACTTCCTCGATGGCGACGCCTCAAAAGCCGAAGCGATGGGCGTTTCCTATACGGGCCGCGATCGCCTCATCGCCCTGGCCACCGCCATGTTCATCATCCCGCGCATGAAGCTGTATGACGTCGCCATGCGCTTGCCTGGCCTGCGCGACGTCGCCAACCGCCGCCTCGTCGGCAAGCTGGAACGGTTGCTCCACCGTTATGGTCACGCCGACTTCGCCTCGGACGGCGAGAATTACCGGCCGGCGCAGGCCTGACCAGCGGGCGGCGTCCCCGACGCCGCCTTGCCCGATGAACGTGGCTCACGACAGAAGGAACGGGGCGCCCCAGGTGGATTATCCTTGCCGGGCCGGCTCGGCGGTGCATGGAGCGCCGCCATTTGCGCCCCGGCCGGCGTCGTGCTCAATAAGGGCATGGCCTCACCGTCCGTCCCACCTGGCAATCCGGCTGCCCCCCGGCGCGACGCCCGCTCCGGCTACGCCAAGGGCGAAGAAACCCGGCGCGCCATTCTCACCGCCGCCCTGGCGGAGTTTGGCGAGCATGGCTTCGCCAACGCCACCACCCGGCGCATCACCCAGGCCGCCGGCGTCACCCTCCCGTCCCTGGCCTATTATTTCGGCAACAAGGAGGGCGTATATCTCGCCTGCGCCAACGAGATCGTTGACCGCTATGTGCGCCAGATGGCGTCCATATCTGTCGCCGGCCTCACGGAAGCGCTGGAGCGCGGCGACAGCGCCGCCTGCCGCGATTACCTCAAGCAGCTCTTGCGACATCTGATCCAGTTGCTCGCCGGCTCCGATGACGCGCTCACATGGACGACGTTCGTGGCGCGGGAGCTGCGCGAACAGGGACCGGCTTTCACCATCCTGTACGAGCGCCTGTGGGAGCCCGGCGTGCGCCTGCTGGCGCGGCTGGCGGCCGGCGTACGCGGCGCCAGGACCGTGCGCGACGCCGACACCATTGACGCGCTGCTGCTGATCTCCAGCCTCGTGGCCTTTTATACCGGGCGCGCCGTCTCGCTGCGCACCCTGGGCTGGGAGAAAATCGGCGACCGCGAGCTGCAAGCCCTGTTCGCCGCCGCCGACCGGCTGGCCGACGGCGTCAGCGACGGGGCAAGCTGAACCGCCGCTTCCCCACCCCTGCCCCTGGCGGGACAGGCGGGCGGCACCTTAACGCGGCCACAGCACCATTTGCGTGCAACGGAACAGCGCCAGGGTCTTGCCGCTAACCTCGCTGCGCGCCACCGCGTCCCACACCTGGGTGGAGCGGCCGCCATGGGCCAGGGTGGCGACACAGCTGACGTCGCCCTCCCGGGCGGTTCCGAGAAAGTTGGATTTCAGCTCGATGGTGGTGAAGCTTTCCGCGCCCTCGGGCAGGGACAGCATGCAGCCATAGCCACTGGCGGAATCGACCAAAGCGATGATCGCGGCGGCGTGCAGAAAACCATTGCCGGCAAGATGATGCGACTGGATGGTGAACCGCCCCTCCACCAGTCCCCGTTCCGCGCGATCCCAGCGCATGCCCAGGCTCCACGGCAGGGTGCCCTCGTGCCGCGCGGCGATCATGGCGAGACCATCTGACATTGTTTCCTCCGGCGGCTGGGCAGCCCTGGTTTTTGTGCTGGCGCATGGTTGACGGCGCGGCTGGCCGCCCACGTTTGGTTCAATCCCGCAAATCCAGCATCATGAACATGGAATTTGGATCAGCGACATAATCGTTGAACGGCCCGGTTTCCGCGAAGCCGTGGCGCAGATACATCCCGATCGCCGGACGAAAATAGTCCCAGGAGCCCGTTTCCAGCCAGAGCTGGTGGACGCCGCCGGTTCGGGCGTCGGCGATGAGATGGCGCAGCATGGCGCCGCCCACGCCCCGGCGCCGCATGGCCTCGACCACATACATGGACTTCACTTCCGCGTGACGCGGCGCGAAGCGCTTCAGTGCGCCAATCGCCAGCAACGCGCCCTGATCCCACGCGGACCAGAAGCGGATCTGCGGCGTCTGCAGCGCGGCGATCTCCAGCGCATGGGCGCTGCCGGGCGCGGTGTTGGCGTGAGCCGCCTCGAAGTGGGCGCGCAGCGCCTCTATCACGCGCGCATCATCGAAGACCCCCAAACGGAACATCATCAGAACCTCCTTTGGGCAAAGCCTTGCAAGGATATCGGTCAAGGATGGCGCGGCAAGGATAAACCAGTCGTCCGCCCGCAAGAAGGCTTGCCCCGGCCCGGGCGTCATGGCCGGGCCGCTCCCGCCGCCCCGCCCCGGCCCTGCCCGGAGACGGGACCCCGGAAATTCTGCATCGGAATTTCTTCCGGTCTCTTTTGGGAAACTCCACGCGCGCCAGCTATGGTTGCCTCTGCCCGCCCGCCCATATCAGGACCCGCATGCTCCAGATCGACGCCTTCCTGTCCTTCACCATCGCCATGTCGCTGCTGCTTGGCGGCAAGGTCATCACCATGAACGCGCCGCTGCTCAGGCGTTACAGCATCCCCGAGCCGGTGGTCGGCGGCGTGTTGTGCGCGGCGACGGTGGGGCTGATCTACGCCATCAGCGGCGTCAAGGTCAGCTTCACCCTTGGCGCGCGGGATTTCCTGCTGCTGGTGTTTTTCGCCTCCATCGGGCTCGGCTCCGATCTGCGCACCCTGCTGCGCGGCGGCAAACCCGTGGTGATCCTGACGGCGCTGGCGGCCACGTTCATGTTGATGCAGAACGGTCTTGGCGTCGTGCTGGCGGAAGCCTTTGGCTTCAATCCCCTGGCGGGCCTGATGGTCGGGTCCATTTCGCTGACCGGCGGCGTCGGCACCACACTGGCCTGGTCGCCGGTCTTCGTGCAGCAGCACGGCGTCAGCAACGCCCTGGAGCTGGGCATCGCGGCGAACACGGTGGGTCTGATCGCCGCCTGCGTCATTGGCGGCCCCATGGCCACGTGGCTGATCAGGCGCCATGGGCTGCATGGCCCGGCGGCAGGCCAGCTTGACATCGGCTCACGAACCCGGGGCCCCACGCCGCCGCTCGATTATTTCAGCGTGGTGTGGGCGCTGCTTGTCATCAACATGACGATCATGCTGGGCATGGGCCTGCACGCCCTGATCGCGGAAACCGGCGTGACGCTGCCGGCATTTGTCGGCTGCCTGCTCGCCGGCATCATCGTACGCAACGCCACGCCCCTCACCATGAAGCGCAGCCTCGCCCGGATGTGGCCCGGCGTCCGCCAGGGCATGGCGCTGGTGTCCGACATCGCCCTCGGCGTTTTTCTCACCATGGCGCTGATGGGCCTGCAATTGTGGGAGCTGTCCGGCGCGCTGGTTTTCATTTTCACGGTGCTGGCGCTGCAAATCCTGCTCACCGTCGCCTGGACGATGTTCGTGGTGTTTCGCGCCATGGGATCGGACTACGAAGCCGCCGTCGTCTGCGCCGGTTTTGGCGGCATTACCCTCGGCTCCACCGCGACGGCCGTGGCGAACATCACCGCCGTGGCGCAGCAGCATGGCGCGGCGCACCGGGCGTTCATCATTGTGCCGCTTGTCGCCGGCTTCTTCATCGATCTGGTGAACGCCGCCGTCATCTCCGGCTTTATCGCCGTTATTGGCTAGCCTGGCGGCGCGTTCACCGCCCGGCCCTGTCCCGCGCCGCCACCGCCACGTCGGGGAAGTCGCTGAACAGGCCATCGACGCCCAGATCGATGAACGCCCGGACCTCTTGCGCCGGGTCGCCGCCATAGCTGGCCGCCAGAAAGCGCGGCTCGCTGCGCAAGGTCCATGTGACGACGCCAAGCCCCGCCGCATGGGCGTCCCTGACGACGCTGGTCGACGGCAGGACCAGCCGCGCGCCCTCGCCAACGGCGCCCGGGGCGACGCCGTCGCCAGCCGTCGCGGCGCGGGTCGGGATCAGCCACAATTTCCATGGCGCCACATAGTCTGCCCAGGTCCTCACATCAGCCAGACCAGCCGGCGTCAGCAGATCGGCCCAGGTGCGGCTGTCGCCCGTAACGGTCCAGTCGAAGGGGCGCATGTTGTCCGGCGCCAGGGTCATGGCTCCGGCGGCGTCAGGCCCGCCGCCATCCACCAGTTGCAGCAGGCGCACGCCGGTGCGGCGACGCAGATAACGCAGGTTGCCAGTCTCGAAACTCTGGATGATTACCGGCGCTGCGCGATCCCTCCAGCCAGCGGCGTCGAGGGTGGTGACCAGCGCATCCTCCAGCGGCAGGCCCAGCGCCGCGTGCCAGGTGGGGTGCTTGGTCTCGGGCGCAACGCCAATCTCCCGCCCCCGCTTCGCGCTTTCGGTTCTGGCGAGATCAATCACCTCCTGGAGCGTGGCGACCGGATGGCGGTCGTTGTGGCTCTGGTCGCGCCAGGCCATGGGCTGGCGGGCGCGCAGGGTTTTCAGCTCAGCCAGGGTGAAATCGGTGGTGAACCAGTCGGTGACCGGAACCCCGTCCAGCAGCATGGTCCGGCGCCGGGCGGCGAACTGCGGGTGGTCGGCCACGTTGGTGGTCTGCGACAGCATGGGCTCGTGACGCACCACCAGCACGCCGTCGCGGGTGGAAACCACGTCAGGCTCGATGAAGTCGGCGCCCATGTCGATGGCGCGCCGGTAGGCGGCGATGGTGTGGTCGGGCAGATAGCCGGAGGCGCCGCGATGGGCGATGACCAGCGGCGCCGCACGCGGACGGTTCACCTGGCTGGCTGGCGCGCCGGCGGGGGTGCTCGTCGCCATGGATGTCTCCGCATGGGCAGGGGCAAACAGGAACAGAAACAGGAGGCCGGTCGCAAGGCTCCGCATCGCATGCCCCCCGTGGAAGAAACGGCGAACACAACATACGGGCGCCATCGCCATCATAGCATGACAGCTGACGGGGCGAACGGCGCAAAAACAAAATGGCCGGGAAACTCCCGGCCACAGAAATATCCAGCCTGTCAGGCGCCGGTCAGGCGACTGACTTCAGGTGGCGCGACAGCACGTCGGCAATGGCGTGGTCGTCGAGGCCACGGGCGCGCAGGTCCTCGGTAAAGGCGCTCACATTGAACTCGCCGACGCGACGCTCGGCGGGATCGATCTGCGGCTCGGTGACCATGCGGAAGTCGAACGGCCGCTCCGGCCCCTCGAACACCTCGTAATGGATGATGTCCTCAACCTTGTTGCCGGCGCCGTAGGTCAGCACCTTTGGGCGCATGGAATACAGCTCGGTTTCCTGCACGAAGGCTGATGCGCAGATGATGAGCTGGTCGCCCCGCTGGCAATTGCGGGCGGCGGCGCCGTTCAGCACGCACTCGCCCTTGCCCGGCTCGCCGAAAATCACATAGGTGTAAAAGCGCGCGCCGTTGGCCTTGTTGAAGATGTCGACGTACTCCAGCGGGCGGATGCCGGCCTGGGTGCACTGCCCGGGATCGAGGGTAATGGAGCCGTGATAGTCAAGATCCGCGCCGGTCACGCGAATTCCATGCAGCTTGGCCCTGACAACCTGGATCATAGCTAACCTTCCGCGGCGTTCACCACCCGTGACGCCTGTATCGCCAGTCTTGCGCCCGACGGAACCGCGAGCCGCCCGGCGCATGTCGCGCCGGCGCCCGCCGCAGGGCGCGCAGAAGGCCCGCATATACGTAAAAAAGCGTCCAGACGCCAGCGTTATCCACGCATGGCGCCATTGCGACGCACCCGGCCCAGCGCTCGCGGCGCCAGTCTCCATCAGAACGCCCGCCAGCATGGTCGGCGGGCGTTCTTTCGTGAGGGAACCGCGCTGTCAGTTGGTGCGCTGCGAACGGTCCTTCTCGTTCTGCCCCCTGATGAGATCGCGCGCCTTCTGCCAGTCCGCGTCGCTCCAGTCCCGCATGACGCTGTAGAAGTTGCCGCCGGTGGCCAGGCCCTGCGCGCCGTCAAGGGCGATGGTTTCGCCGTTGATCCAGCTGGAGCCGTCCGACTGAAGGAACGACGCCAGATTTTGCAGGTCGGCGAATGTGCCGTGGCGGCCCATGGGGTTGAACTTCGCGGCGCGCTCGCCCGGCTTCTGGCCAGGGCTGAGGCGGGCGTTCATGCCTTCGGTGGGAATTTCGCCCGGGGCGATGGAATTGAGGCGGACGCCGTAATGGCCCCATTCGGCGGCCAGCGACATGGTCATGACATTGACGGCGGCCTTGCTCATGGCCGAGGGCACCACATAGGGACCGCCATTGCGCACCCACGTGGCCAGGATGGAAATCACCGAACCTGGCAGCTGCCGCGCGATCCAGCGCTTGCCAACCGAATGCGTGACGTAAAACGTGCCGTGCATGACGATATTGGCGATGGCGTTGAAACCGCCTGGGGTCAGGTCCTCGGTGCGCGAGATGAAATTACCGGCGGCGTTGTTGATCAGGCCGGTGAGCGGCGCGCCGTTCTGGAACACTTCCTCCACCATGGCGTCCACCGCGTTGAAATCACGGATGTCGACGCCGAACGCATCGACCTTGCGGCCCGGATAACGGTCCATCAGCTCCTTCGCCGTGTCATCGAGCACGCCCTTGCGGCGACCACAGATGACCACATCGGCGCCGAGCGCCATGAAGCCTTCGGACATGGCCTTGCCGAGGCCGGTGCCGCCGCCGGTGACCAGAATGCGCTTTCCGCTGAGCAGGTCCTTGCTGAACATGTGCCTCTCCAATCAAATGCCGGTGTGCAGGTCGTCCGTGAGCCAGGCCCGGCGACCGCCAGCTGGCCGACTTCGCCCAAAATGGTCACGGCCTGGCGTCAGCCAGCGGCGAACCGCGCCTTCATCCGCTCCGCGACCTCAGCCAAAGCGTTCAGCGGCCGGATCATCACCTCAAGCTCGGTGATGCGCCCCTGATCGTCGAGGCGGAACCTGTCGACGCCACGCAGCTGATGCGGCCCCACATTGGCCTCGAAGCCAAGGATCACGCCGTCGCCGTTGATCCATTCGCTGACGTAGCGAAAGTTCTCGAACACGGCCAGGGCGTTGCAAACCACGGCGACGGCGTAGTCTTTCGATTGCTTCGGGCCGTAGAAGGCCGGCGACATCAGCGTGGCGTTGTCGGCGAACATCGCCGCCGCGCCAGCCGGATCATGGGTCGCGGCCCATGCGCGCCAGCGCCTGATGAAATCCGCCGCGATCTTCGCCTGATTCACTTCGCCCATGATGTTCTCCCTGGCGTTACGCCGCCGGTCTGATGCGTTTTCCCGCGCGTTGCGCCGCGCGTTTCCCGGAAGCAGGACCGCGGGGCCACGGACGGCGGGGGATCCTGTCCAGTCATTCTGGATGATCATGTCCTGGCGTGGTCGTCTGCTTGCGCCCAACGGCGGCGTTCTGGCGCCAGCGGCCAGCCGTCGCGGCGCCCGCGCATCCTGGTCAAAACGCCGCCGACCCGGCGAAGGGCGGCTGGACGCGCCACCGTAGGGCATCGGGCTTCCCCCGGCTTCGGGTCCATACGCCCACCCGAAGCCGCCGCCCGACGCCAGCGTCAGCGCGTCCTGTCCCGAAGATCGCCAGTTCCAGGCCGGAGTTGCAAGGCGCCGACACGCCATAAACTTGTGCTTTTGCGCCAGTTGCGACACCATGCGGCGGCATCGCCAGCCGCCGCCAGGAGCGGCCGGGATTCGGCGGCGCGCAGAACGGGTCCGGCTTTATCAGATTGATCCTGCGCAGTTTTCCGGGGGAGAATTGCGCCCGCCCCATCTGGAAAGCACTGGCCGCGCGGGAGAAAACGGGGCGATGCTGCTGTCACTTTACCGCAAGGTTCCGGTATCGCCGCAGAATATGGCGGTGATGGCTGAGTTGCTGCGCGAGAACGACATTGACCCCGCCCCCGCCTTCACCGCCGCCGGCGTGACGGCCGATCACGCCAGCAATCCCCTTGCGACCGTCAGCGGCGCGGCGGAGCTGGCGTTTCAGGAGAAGTTTGTCGAACTCACCGACGGGCGCCGGCATGTGTGGCTGGAGCTGGGGTTGCGCTCGCGCTTCCTGATGCTCGGTCTGTTCGGCGTGGCGGTGATGACGGCGCGGACGTTGCGCTCGGCCATGGAGACGGCCGGCCGGCTGGGGTGGCTGCACCATTCGCTGGCGCTGTATGAGCTCAGGACCCGGAACGGCGTCTGCACGCTGCGCATGCGGCTGGACCAGACGCCGCCGCATCTGCGGGAGTTCACGGCCCTGCGCGACGCGCCCGCCACCACTGACCTGCTCAACATGATCTGGGGCGGGCGGTTTCCGTTTCTGGGCATCGAACTGACGACGCGCGACCGCATTCTCACCCCCGTCCGCAAACCGGACGCGATGGTGGTGAGCCTGGGCGAACCAGGCGCAGTCTGGACATGGCCGGCGGAACTGCTGGACCAGAAGCTGCCCGCCGCTGACCGGCGCTCGCACGAGCTGTCGCTTCGCCAGGCGGACCAGCTGCTGCAACACGCCCTGGCGACGGACGAGAGCAACGATCTCGTTGCCCGCATCTGCCGGTTATTGCAGGAGGGCGATCCGGGCCTCAGCCTGCCGGCGGCGGCGGCCCGGTTGCGCATGAGTCCGCGCACCCTGCAGCGACGGCTGACCGGGGCCGGCGTCAGCTATCGCCAGCTCCAGACCCGGGAGCGCATCAACGGCGCGCGCCGGCTGCTGCGTGAAACCAGCCTGCCGGTGGCGGAAATCGCCTGGCGGCTGGGCTATACGGAAACCTCGGCCTTCAACCACAGTTTCCGCCGGACCTGCGGCGTCAGCCCCCGCGCCTGGCGCAAGAGCATCGGCCAGCCGCAGGAAGCCTGACAGCCCCTCCGGGCGGTTGGCTCCTCAGGGCTGGATGACCGGGATCGCTGTTTCGGACTTCAGCCGCTCCAGGGCGAAGCGCGACACGACGTTCTTGAGATTGCCGGCGGCGATGATGCGCCGGTAGACCTCGTCGTATTCCGCCATGTCGCGCACCACGATCACCGCCAGATAATCCACGTCGCCGGCCATGCGATAGAAAGCCAGCACTTCCGGCATTTGCCGCAGCGCCTCGGCGAAACGGCGGATTTCCGCCTCCGAGTGCTCGCCGATCTGCATGGACACGAACACGGTGACGCCGTAGCCCAGCATTTCGTGATCCAGCAGCGCCACGCGCTTGCGGATGATCCCGGCGGCTTCAAGGCGCTGGATGCGCTTCCAGCAAGGCGTCGGCGACAGGCCGGCCTCATCCGCCACCTCGGCGATGGTCAGGGATGCGTCGCGCTGCAGGGCGCGCAGAATGCGCCGGTCTATGGCGTCCAGCCTCGGCGCCGGCCCACGCGGGGCCGGGCGCGGAATGTCGCGTGTCACTGCAGCTTCAACCATTCCCGATGTCCTGTCCCGACGCCTGCCGCCCCCGCCGCCTGACGGATTCAGGCGTGCGCCGGGCTGCCCGGCATAATTCACATTAAAATTCGATATTTAAAATAATAATACAGAAAATTACGACGTAAAGACAACCGGTTTTCGCGACGTTCGTATTTTATGGCCGCAAGCCGCTGTCAGACCGGATGAATCCACGCCGGGATCACAGGGCGGAACGAGGCCACCGCCCTGCAACAAAAGGCCCGGCCGCGTTTGCGACCGGGCGGTCTGTAGCTGGATGGGGGCGCCGGTCCGTTGGGCAGCCAGACATGGGAGGCGATGACATGGCCAGGGCGGCGCGCGCACGCTTCTTCGCGCGGCTCTTCCTGCGGTTCTTCCCCGCATCATCGGGGCATCGCGCAACGTGACGTCATCGCACGGCGAAGCGTTTCGCCGGTGGGCGGCCCGTTGCGGCGCTTGGCCAGCTGGTTCTGGGTGCGCAGCGCGCCAGTGAGGGGACTGGCGCGCTGCGCGTTCCGGCGGTTTGACGGATCAGACCGGCGGAATGGTGCGGAAACGCGGCGGCGCGTGGTTGTCCCGGCGGGCGGGAACGCGCTGCAGCGTCTCAATGATGCGGAAACGGGTGGCGCACGGATCGATCACGTCGTCCACGCCAAATCCACGGGCGGCTTCGAGCGGCGTCACATGGGCGCGCATGTCGTCGATCAGTTGCTGGCGACGGGCCTGCGGGTCGGCCGCGGCGGCGTACTCCTTGCGAAACGCCACATCGACGGCGCCTTCGATCGACATGGCGCAGATCTCGGCGGTCGGCCAGGCGACGGCCAGATCGGCGTCGAAGCTGCGGCCGCCGCCCATCGCCACATAGCCAAGCCCATAGCCCTTGCGCAGCACCACGGAGATGCGCGGCACCGTCGCCAGCCCCAGCTCGGCGATCAGTTTGGCGCTGCGCCGGCCAAGCTGGGTCCGTTCGGCGTCGGAGCCAATGGCGAAGCCGGGCACGTCGATCAGGTAGATCAGCGGCAGGCCGAAGGCGTCGCACATGGCGATGAAGCGGGCGGCTTTTTCGCAGGCCGGCGAATCGAGCATGCCGCCGAGCACCAGGGCCTGGTTGGCGATGAAGCCGACCGGCCGCCCATCCATGCGCGCCAGCGCCGTCACCACATTGCGGGCGAACGCCGGCTTGAACTCCGTGACGCTGTCGGCGTCGGCGATGCGGCCGATGACATGGCGCACATCATAGACCTTGCGGGTGTCGGCCGGCGCCATGGCCGCCAGCGGCGCGGCGCGCTCCGCTTCCTCGGCGGCGCTCAGGGTGGGCGGCGTCACCGGAAGCGGCGCCCTGGCGTTGGAGGGCATATAGGAGAGATGCCTGCGCAGGGCGGCGATCGCCTCCTCCTCCGTGGCGACGGCCAGATCCGCGAGGCCATGGCGTCCCACCTGGACATCGGCGCCGCCCAGCGCCTCGATGCCGATGTCCTCGCCCGTGCCGGCCTTCACCAGCGCCGGCCCGGCAAGACCCATGGCGGATTTGCCGCGCACCATGACGACGAAGTCGGCGAGGCCCGTGTAATTGGTGTTGGCGGCGAAGCCGGCGCCGAGAATGGCGCCCACCACCGGAACCCAGCCGTTGAGGCGGGTGAGATCATGGAACGACGAGGCGCCGGCGGCGTAGTGGCGGGAGTTCTGACCGTCCTGGATACGATGGCCGCCGCCATCGAGCAGCATGACCAGCGGAACGCCGCTTTTCAGGGCGATGGCGATCGCCCGGTCCATTTTCCCGATGCCGAGGTGGCCGACGCTGCCGCCGAAGACGCTGAAGTCCTGGGAAACCACCATCACCGGCCGCCCGTCGACGCGCGCCGATCCGACAACCACACCTTCGGCCGGGGCGATTTCTTCCAGCCCCTCATGGGCGACCAGTCCGCCAATCTCGACAAAACTGCCGGCGTCGGCCAGCAGATCGATGCGCTGGCGCGCCGTCAGCCGGTCGCGCTCACGCAAGCGGGCCACAGCCCCGGGTCGCGCCGCATCCAGGGTGGCGGTGCGCGCGCCTTCGATGAGATCGCGCCGGGCCAGGGCCTCCGCATCGTGCTCCGGCGTCTGCTCCACCTCGACCACCGGCCCGTCGGCGCCGACGATCCAGAGGATTGGCGCATCGGCGCGCAGGGTGTCGCCGGGGGCGGCGTCGATGCGCGCCACCTGCCCCGCCGTGGCGGCGGTGATGGCGTGCTCCATCTTCATGGCCTCAACGATGGCCAGGGTCTGGCCCGCCGCGACGCTGTCGCCCGCCGCCGCCTTCACCGCCACCAGGCGGCCGCGCATGGGCGCGCGCAGGGCCGTCGCGCCCTCCAGATCGCCAGTCGCGGCCTGCGTCCCGGCGCTGTCGCCCACATCGACGCGGGGCGCCAGCCATGACCGCTGATCGCCGGCGGCGGCCACCAGTTGCGGCGCGGCGCGGCCAATAAAGCCGGTGTCGGCCTGGCCGGCGATGAATTCGGGATGGGCCAGAATGGCCTGAAGCGCCGGGATCGTGGTGGCGACGCCGGCGACGCCGAACTCGCCCAGCGCCCGGCGGGCCCGCGCCAGGGTCTGGCCGAAATCGCCGGACGGCGCGTGGACCACCAGCTTGGCCAGCAGGGCGTCGAAGCCGGAATGGGTTTCATAGCCCCGGTAGCCGAAGCTCTCGACGCGCACGCCGGCGCCGGAGGGCGGCTCGAACACGCTGATGACGCCGCCAGACGGCAAGGCGCCGCCATCTTCGGTGAGCGTCTCCATGTTGACGCGCAGCTGGATGGCGTGACCGCGCGCCGGCGGCGGCGTGGTCAGCCCCAGCTCCGCCAGCGTGCGGCCAGCAGCCAGGGCAAGCTGAATCTGCACCAGATCGACGCCGGTCACCTCCTCGGTGACGGTGTGCTCCACCTGGAGCCGGGGGTTCATCTCGATGAAAACGTAACGCCCCGTGGCGCGCCCCTGGGCGTCGGTCTCGACCAGAAACTCCACGGTGCCGACCGCGTCATAGCGCGCCGCCGCGGCGATGCGCGTCGCCTCCTGGCACAGGCGCTGGCGCAGATCGTTTTCCAGCCACGGGCTGGGGGCGATCTCGACCAGCTTCTGGTGGCGGCGCTGCACCGAGCATTCCCGCTCCCACAGGTGCGAGACGGCGCCCGTGCGATCGCCGGTCACCTGCACCTCGATGTGGCGGGCGCGGCCAATCAGCTCCTCAGCGTAGACATTGGCGTTGCCAAAGGCGGCGCGGGCCTCGGAGGCGCAGCGGTCATAGGCTTCAGCAAGTCCGGCGACGTCGCGAACGATCCGCATGCCCCGGCCGCCGCCGCCAGCGACAGCCTTGAGCATGACGCCTGCCGCATCCGGCCCCAGACGTTCCATGAAAGCCTGGACCTGGTCCGGGCTGGCGGGGCCGTTGGTGTTGCGGGCGACGGGGACGCCGGCTTCACGGGCCAGGGCGACGGCGCGCGCCTTGTCGCCGAACAGCTCCAGCGCCTCTGGCCGTGGCCCAATGAAGGTGAGGCCGGCGGCGGCGCACTGGCGGGCGAAATCCGCGTTCTCGCTAAGGAAACCGTAGCCGGGGTGAACCGCGTCGCAGCCGTGCTCCACCGCCGTGCGGACAAGGGCGGCGCCGTCAAGGTACGCGGCCGCGCCCTCGCCCGGCAGCGTCGCCGCCGCGTCCGCCTTCGTCATGTGCAGCGCGCGGGCGTCGTCCTGTGGGGCGACGGCGAGCGACGCCACGCCGGCTTCGGCGCAGGCTCGCGCAATGCGGATGGCGATCTCGCCGCGATTGGCAATGAGAAGCTTGCGGAACAAGGGCGGGTCTTTCACGGGGTCCGCAGATCCGGCGCCGGGTGGGCGCGGTCCGCGCCCGGCCGGAGCGGGGCGATCTGGCGACGCGGATTTTCCTGGGGGGATACTCAGGCTGCTCCGCCGGCTGGAACGCCGGGGCGGCGCGAGAAACGCTCACCATCTTCAGGAAGCGTAACGACCACGAGGACGCCCTGTGAGGCCGCGCGCGGCCACCTGCCCTGACCGGTCATTTTTCCACCCTTTCGCATCTTTGCGCCACGCCGGTGAGCCGGCCGTATTTTCGCAATCAATAGCATGATCAATTTAATTACATCAAGTCATTGGCACATTGATTTGCATCAATGCGTCCGCCGCATGCACGCGCTAATTGCATCCGGGCCCCACGGCCATCGTCTGGCGCCGGCCCCGGATTTGAGGCCACGCCAGCAGTTCCCCTGCTCCAAATGCGGCTTGCGATTTTCAAACACCCAGAAAGCGCTCCCGTCTGGACCAGCATTCCGCAACCATCACGCGAAACCCGTTGCGCCATGACATCGTCGATGCGCCCCATTCCCGTTGTTTCACTGGCCGCGCGCGATGAGCCGGAGGGCGGGTCCGCGCCGGCCGGAGCGCCAACGCCGCCAGCACGAGATCCGGACCATGGCGCGGCGACGGAGGCGAGCGACCCCGCCAGCCGCCATGCCGGGGCCGGGTCTTCGCGGCCACGACCCTTTCGCCGGCCAGGCCGCCCACCCCTCAAGGGGGGCGTCAGGGAAGATTCATCACGGGAGAAGCTGCTCGACGTCGCCATCGACCTGTTTGCCGACCGGGGTTATGAACCGGTGAGCACCGCGGCGGTGGCGCGGGCCGCCGGCCTGTCGCAATCGATGGTGCACTACCACTTCGGCTCCAAGGAGCAACTGTGGCGGGAGGCCATATACCGGATCATGCGCCGGCGGGGCCGGTATTTCCCTTTGGGGCGCATGGAGACGCCTGGCCTCAATCCGCTCGAACGTCTGCGGACGCTGATCCGCCGCCTGGTGGCGGCCAACGCCGCGGAGCCGCGTTACATCCGCATTGTCAGCCACGAGGCCATGGGCCAGACGCAACGGTTCGACTGGCTGATGGAGACCTTCATCCGGCCCGGCGTCGCCGCCTTTGACGACGCCATCGCCGACGCGATGGCCCAGGGGCTCGTCCGGCCGCTGCCGCCTCACCAGACGTCGAACATCATCACCTCCGCCGCATCCATGACCTTCACCGTCGGCGCCGTGACGCGGACGATTCATGGCAATGACCCCTGCGACCCGGAACAGGTGCGTATTTACAGCGACGCCATCCTGTCCGTGCTGTTCGACGGGCTGCTGGCAGCGTCCCGCGACGACGCGTCGCCAGCCTGAGAAATTGCCCCTGGACCAATGGGCGTTTCGACGGCAGGATGCCCGGCCTTGAATATGGCGCTGAAGACGCCGCGCATGGGAGGGCCGGAGAATGAACAGGCATGTGCTTGTGGCGGGCGCATCGGGCCTCGTCGGCCAGGCGGCGCTGCGCCATTTCCAGGGCATGGCGGGCGTGCGCGTCACCGCGCTGTCGCGCAGGCGCCCGCTTCAGGACAGCAGCGCCCGCTTCCTCAGCCTTGACCTCACGGACCAGGGCGCCTGCGCGGACGCAGCCGCGAGCCTCGGCGACGTGACCCATGTGGTCTATGCGGCGCTTTACGAAAAGCCGGCGCTGATCGACGGCTGGCGCGACCCGGAACAGATCGCTGTCAACGCCCGCATGTTCAGCAATCTGATGGAGCCGCTGCTCGCCCATGCCGGCGGCTTGCGCCACGTCACGCTGTTGCAGGGCGCCAAAGCCTATGGCGCCCACGCGCGCCGCATGGCGTTGCCGCCGCGTGAAGATCGCGACGAGGCGCACGATATCCCGAATTTCTACTGGGAGCAGGAGAACTGGCTCAAGGCGGCCCGGCGCGGCCAGAACTGGACATGGACCATCTGGCGTCCGCAGATCATCTTCGGCCTGTCGTTCGGCAGCGCCATGAACCCCATCACCGCCATCGGCGCCTGGGCGGCCCTGCTGCATGAGAAGGGCGAGCCGCTGTATTTTCCCGGCGGCGAAACCGGCAACGTGTTGCAGGCGGTGGACGCGGACCTGCTGGCGCAAGCGATCGCCTGGGGCGGCGAGGCTGAAACGGCGCGCGACCGCATTTTCAATATCACCAACGGCGATGTCTTCGTGTGGGCCAATGTCTGGCCGGCGATCGCCGACGCCCTTGGCATGCGCCCCGGCGAACGCCGCCCCGCCTCCCTGGCCGACGATCTGGCGCGAAGCGGCGCGGAATGGGCCGCCCTGTGCCGCCGGCACGGCCTCGGCGCGCCGGAACTGCCGGCCTTTGTCGGGGCCTCGGCCCAGTACATGGATTATCTGCTGGCGCGAAACGCCAGCGGCGGCGCCAAGGTCTCCATCATTTCCGACATTCGCCGGCACGAGGCGGGTTTTTCCATGGTGATGGACACGGAAGCCATGTTCAGGAAATGGTTCAGCGCCTTTCGGGAAGCGCGGCTGTTGCCGGGCCACGCCGGAATGCACTGAGACATGACGGCGGCCCGCCGCCGCTCCGACACGATCGCCGGGCGTCCGCTCCGGGGCGTGGGTTCCTGAAGCATGTTCCGCCATGGCGCCTGGTTCGCGCCGTTTCCGGGTCGGCGACGTCCTTGCGGTGGATACGTCAATTTGACGAACAGGCGTGATCCCCAGCGCGTGGCAGCACCATGGGCCGCCATATCGCAGCGAAAGGTATAATCCGTGAAATATGTGAAATTCGGCCAGACCGGTCTCGACGTTTCCCGCATCTGCCTTGGTTGCATGACCTATGGCGTTCCGGATCGCGGCGCGCACCCTTGGACGCTGGACGAGGACGCCAGCCGGCCGCTCATCCGCCAGGCGGTGGAGGCCGGCATCAATTTCTTCGATACGGCGAACGCCTATTCCGATGGCACATCGGAAGAAATCGTTGGCCGGGCGTTGAAGGATTTCACGCGGCGCGAGGAAACCGTCATCGCCACCAAGGTTTTCATGCGCACGCGCAAGGGGCCAAACGGCGCCGGACTGTCACGCAAGGCGATCATGCAGGAAATCGACGCCAGCCTGAGGCGCCTCGGCGTGGATTACGTGGACCTCTACCAGATCCACCGCTGGGACTATGACACGCCGGTGGAGGAGACGCTTGAGGCGCTGCATGATGTGGTGAAGGCCGGCAAGGCGCTGTACATCGGCGCCTCCTCCATGTTCGCCTGGCAGTTCGCCAAGGCGCTTTACACCTCGCGCCTCAACGGCTGGACGGAATTCGTCTCGATGCAGAACCACCTTAACCTGCTGATGCGGGAGGAAGAGCGCGAGATGCTGCCGCTGTGCCGGGACCAGGGCGTCGCCGTGATGCCGTGGAGCCCGCTGGCGCGGGGCCGCCTGACCCGCGACTGGGACGAAACCAGCCAGCGTCAGGAAACTGATGTGTTCGGCGGCACGCTCTATCGCTCCAGTGAGGACAGCGACCGGCAAATCGTGGCGGAGGTCGCCCGCATCGCCGCGGCGCGCGGCGTCTCGCGCGCCCAGGTCGCCATGGCGTGGCTGCTGCAAAAGGACGGCGTGACGACGCCAATCGTCGGCGCCAGCAAGCCGCAGCATCTGGACGACGCCGTCGCGGCTGTCGATCTTGTGCTCGACGACGCGGAGATCGCCGCCCTGGAAGCTCCGTACGTTCCCCACCCGGTCGCCGGGTTCAGCTGAGCCCGGCCGGCGCCAGTTCGCCGCCTGGACGCGGGCGCGGGCGTTTCGCCATGGTTTCCCGCCATGGCGCGGGCCGCGCCGCTTCCCCATCATTTTCACGCGACAATTCACAGAGGCCCCTTGCGCCAGCCGCATGACATTCCGCGACAGACGTGGCCGCAACAGCCTCGAATAAACAATTGTCTCAACATCAATATTTGCGATCCGCCTCCCCGCGCGCCTTTAATGGGCGACGTCGGCGGGGCGTCGGGGAACTGCACTTCTTAGAATCCCTCTAAATCATTGAGATTGCGTTCAAATTTTTGCGGGTTTAGTGAAGCGCGAGTTCCACGGGCCTGCCTGGCGCCAGGCGCCTGCGGCTTACGGATGCGTCATTCCGGCCCCCCGGGCCAGCCGGCGGGATTGCACGGAATGACGGATTGGCCGTTCGCGGCGCCTTTTCCGGGCGAACGGGCCAGGGCGCCGGCAGCGGCGGAACGCCTGTTCCCGCCGTACACGACGGCCCTTCCGCCAGGGTATCTGGCGGTCGTTGCAATAGGGGAGTTGCTCACTTGTCCGCGTTTTCGAAGCATTTCGCCCGTTCGCGCAGCACGCGCGCCGTCGCGGCCTCCGAACGCGCCAAACCTGGGATCAGCCAGGGTTTCGCCGCGCCCCTCGTCGCCCTGATGCTGGCCCAGGCGCTGGCGGCGCCGGCCCTTGCCCAGGGGCTGCCCCAGCAGCAGGCTCCCGCCGCGTCAACCGCCGCGCCAGTTGCGCCCGCCGCACAGCCGAAACCTGTCATGTCGGTCCCGGATCACGCCGCCCCGACCTCGACCCTGCCGGCGGGCCACCCGCCCCTGCCCGCGTCTCCGGCCCAGGTTTCGACTCCGGCCCCGGTTTCGTCTCCAGCGGCCGCGCCAGCAGGCGCCCAGCAGGCCGCGCCCGCCAACGCTGTCCAGCCCCAGGTCCAGGGACAAAACCAGGTCCAGGGGCAAAACCTGGCCCAGCAAGCCCCGTCCCAGGCCGCAAAGCCCGCGGCGCCGGCCGCTACCGCCGTTATCCCGCATGATCTGTCGCCCTGGGGCATGTTCATGCAGGCCGACATGGTGGTGAAGGCGGTGATGATTGGCCTTGCCTTTGCCTCGCTGGTCACCTGGACCATCTGGCTGGCGAAATCGCTGGAGCTGCTGGCGGCCCGCCGCCGGGCCGTGCGCGCCGTGCGCCGCCTGCACGCGGCCGACAGCCTCGTGGAAGCGCTCAGCGACAACGCCATCCGCGCCGGCGGCCCGGTCAGCGAAATCGTCGCCGCGGCGGAATCCGAGGAAGAGCGCTCCGCCGGCCTGCCCGCCGAGGGCGTCAAGGAGCGCGTCGCCATCGCCCTGTCGCGCATCGAGGCGCGCGCCGGCCGCAACATGGCGCGCGGCACGGGCCTGCTCGCCACCATTGGCTCCACCGCCCCCTTCGTCGGCCTGTTCGGCACCGTGTGGGGCATCATGAATTCGTTCATCGGCATCTCTGTGGCCAAGACCACCAACCTGGCGGTTGTCGCCCCCGGCATCGCCGAAGCGTTGCTGGCTACCGCCATCGGTCTGGTCGCCGCCATCCCGGCCGTCATCATCTACAACGTGTTCTCCCGCTCGATCACCGGCTACCGGGCGCTGCTCTCCGACGCCTCTGCCCTCGCCCTGCAGCACCTGTCCCGTGATCTGGATCGCCGGGACATGGGCGCCAACGTGACCCGGCTGCGTCGCGCCGCGGAGTAACCAGATGGCCGTCAGTCTGAAAGAAAGCGGCGACGACCTCGCGGAAGTCTCCGAAATCAACGTGACGCCGTTCATCGACGTCATCCTGGTTCTGCTCATCATCTTCATGGTGGCGGCGCCGCTGTCGACCGTGGACGTGCCGGTCGATCTGCCGGTCTCCAACGCCCAGCAGCAACCGCGCCCGGACAAGCCGCTGTTCCTGTCGGTGAAGAACGACCTCACCCTGGCGCTCGGCGACGACGGCGTGGGCCGCGACGGCTTGCAGGCCGCGCTTGACGCCCGCACCCATGGCGACCGCGAGCAGCGCGTGTTCCTGCGCGCCGACCAGGGCGTGGCCTATGGCGAGCTGATGAAGGTGATGAACCTGCTGCGCAGCGCCGGCTACCTGAAGATCGCGCTTGTTGGCCTGGAAGACACCGGACAAGCCGCGCCGGCGGCGCCGGCCGCCAGCCCGGCGGCGGGGCAAAATCCCGGAGCCGGCCAGTGATCGGAAGCACTGGTCATGGCTGGGCGTTCGCCCGCTGGGGCGCCGCCGGCGCCGTCGTGCTGGCGGCCCATTTCGGCGGGGCCTGGGTGGCGCTGCACTGGAAGCACGCCGAACCTGCGGGCGAGCCGCCGGCCGCGATCATGATCGAGCTGGCGCCGTTGCCGGTTTCCGCCAATAACGCGCCGCAGAACGAAACAGCCCCTGGCCCCGAAGTCGCGGAAGCGCAGCAGGCCGAGAAGCCGGTGGAATCGGAGGTAGCCCAGAACGAGCCGCCGCCCCCGCCGCCCGAGCCGGAGCCGGAGCCCGAGCCACAGGAAATTCAGGCGCCGGAGGTTCCCCAGAAGGCGGAGGTCGTGCTTCCGGCCGCGCCGAAGGTTGATCCGCAGAAGGAGCGTGAGAAAGAGCGCAAGCTGGAGCGCGAGCGTCAGAAGCGCATCGAACTGGCGCGCGAACGGGAGCGCGAACGGGAGCGCAAGCGCGAGCTGGAGCGTGAGAAGAAGCGCGCCGCCCGGGCGAAGGCGCTTCAGGCCGAGCGCAACGCCACGGCGCAACGCACCTCGGCGCCTTCCGGCGCGCCCGGGCCACGTTCACCTTCCGCCGCCTCCGCCTCGGCGGGCGCCAACAGCGCGGCGATGGCGAGCTGGCGGGGCGCGCTGATGGCCCACCTCAACCGGCACAAGCGCTTCCCCGGCGGCGCCTCGTCCAATAACGGCACGGCGGTGGTGTCATTCTCGATCAACCGGAGCGGCGGCGTCACCAGCGCCCGGCTGGCCCGTTCGTCTGGCGACAGCGCCCTGGACAACGAAGCCGTGGCCACCGTGCGTCGCGCCAGCCCGGTGCCGGCCCCGCCCGCGCATATCGCCGGCGGCTCGATTTCCCTGTCGGTGCCGATCCGCTACAGCCGCTGACCCCCAGCCAGCACGGCGTTGCCGGAGCAGACAGCCTGATAATGCCCGCGCAGGTCGCGGGCATTTCTTTGAGGCGGGGGGATTCCTTTGGGCAGGGGCAGCCCGCTCCCACGCCAGGCTGGCGTTCGCCACGCATCGTGAGGGCGCGGGCTTTCGGCGCCGGAGCGCGTGCGGAGTTCCGTGCGCGCCATCCCGGCGTCGGGCGGTTACTTCTTCGGCGGCTCCGGCTGCACCGGCGGCGAGAGCGGCTGCAATTGCTGGGCGGCGCCGTCGTGGCCGGCGGCGGCGCCAGCCTTCACCGCCGCGACAGCTTCGAGAATTGCCTTCGCGACGACCTCCGGTTGCGACAGCACCACCGCATGGCTTGCGGGCGTGGCGACCGTGCGGGCCTTGATGCGCCCGGCCTCGGCCTGCTGGACGCCAGGATCCAGCAGCCGGTCATCGGCGGCCACCACATACCAGACCGGCAGGTTTTTCCAGGCGGCGTTGTTCACCCGCTCCTCGAACACCTTGCCGAACACTGGCGCCTGGGTGGCGGCGAGCAGCCGGTTCTGCGCCGCGTCCAGGTCCTGGCCAAAGTCCGTGGCGAAAGCGTCATCCGCCAGGCGAACGAAACCGGATGAATCGGTCAGCAGTTTCGCCAGCCCCGGGCCGCGCGGCGCGTTGCGCAGGCGGTCGATGAAGGACTGGCCCACATCCGGCGCCATGGCCGCCACATAGACCAGCGCCGCTACCTTCCGGTCGACGCCCGCCTCGGTGATGATGACGCCGCCCCAGGAGTGCCCGACGAGAATGACCGGCCCCCTGGCGATGGCGAGCGCCCGCTGGACCACAGCCACATCCGCCCACAGGGAGTTCAGCGGCAACTGCACCGCGAGGGCGTTGACGCCAGCGCGCTGCAACAGCGGAATGACGCCGCGCCATGATGACCCGTCCAGCAGTTCGGAATGGACCAGAATGACCGTGGGCGTGACGGCGGCCTTCGCGGCTTCTGACGACGCGCCGGCGGGATTCTGCGCCGTGGGCGCTGGCGTAGCGGGGGTTGGCGCAGTCTCGCCAGAAGCAGACCCCGCTGGAGCAGACTGGCCCTGGGCGGCCATGGCCGGCGCCGCCGTGGGCGCGCCTGAGGGCCTGGCGGAGGAACTGTCAGGAGAACTGGCGGCCGCGCCCGCCGGGGCATTGGCCGGGCGCGCTGGCGTCGTCGGCGCGTGCGGCGTCGCGGCGGCGCTGCCGGGAGGGGTGGCCTGAGATGTCGCCGGAGATGAAGCCGGGACGGATGGGGGTGCAGCCACGGGGGGCGCGGCGTCGGCCGCGCGCACGGCCGGCGCCGCCAGAAGCATGGCGGCGAGGCAGAAGCCAGCCAGGCATTTGCCAAAAGGTTTCGCGCCAGCGTTAACTCCGGCGCGGCTTGACAGGGAGGCTTTCCCGCCAGGGGGGAGCTCGCACGCCGGCGGACGATCGGGTCCGAAGGCGCGGTTAGCCCGGCCGGCCGCCGTTCCGGCCGCAAAAGCGGCGTGCACTTTTGCTGGAGTCGCCGTGGCCGTCATGCCGTCCTCCTCGCCTCGCCCGTGCGCCCGCCGACCGTTGGCGCCGACTCATCCGCGAATTGTCCGCGCGCGCGGAACCATGCGCCAGTCCCCATTGCGGTGTAGCGAGACTGCCCCAGGGTCGCCCGCCCGTAAAGCTGCTCCCGCGTCACGACGCCAGGGCGGCGCTGGCGCGCCGGCCCGCCAGGCGACGGGGTGAAAGGGGGATGTGGCAGGGAATCCATATGGGCGGGCGCACAAAAAAACCGGCCTGGCGGTGAAGCCAGGCCGGATGGAGACGTCGGCAAGGGGCCAGCCGGCAGGGCCGGTGAACTCTTCCGCCCTGCCCGCGTTCAGGCGCGCGGCGACAGCGCCTCGCGCACAGGCGCGCTTCAGCCGCGCAGCGCCTTCAGGGCGTTGCGGCCGGCGTAGATGGCCTGGCCGCCGAGCTGCTCCTCGATGCGGATCAGCTGGTTGTACTTGGCCGTGCGGTCGGAGCGGGCCAGCGAACCGGTCTTGATCTGGCCGCAGTTGGTGGCGACGGCGAGATCGGCGATGGTCGAATCCTCGGTTTCGCCCGAGCGGTGCGACATCACGGCGGTGTAGCCGGCGCGGTGCGCCATATCGACGGCGGCCAGGGTCTCGGTCAGCGAACCGATCTGGTTGACCTTGACGAGGATCGAGTTGCCGACGCCCTGACGGATGCCATCCGACAGGCGCTCGACATTGGTGACGAACAGGTCGTCGCCGACGAGCTGGCAGCGGGACCCGACCAGATCGGTCAGCGCCTTCCAGCCGGCCCAGTCGTCTTCGGCCATGCCGTCCTCGATCGAGATGATCGGGTAATCGCCAACCAGCTTCGCCAGGTATTTCGCCTGCTCTTCCGGCGAGCGGGTGACGCCCTCGCCTTCATAGACATAATTGCCGTTCCTGAAGAACTCGGTGGAGGCGCAGTCGAGGGCGATCATCATGTCGTCGCCAGCCTTGTAACCCGCGTCCCCGATAGCCTTCATGACGAAGTCGAGCGCAGCTTCCGCGGACGGCAGGTTCGGCGCGAAGCCGCCCTCGTCGCCCACATTGGTGTTCTGGCCGGCGGCCTTCAGGTTGGCCTTCAGGCGGTGGAACACCTCGGCGCCGGCGCGCACGGCGTCGGCGAGGCTTGGCGCGCCCACCGGCATCACCATGAATTCCTGGAAGTCGATCGGGTTGTCGGCGTGGGCGCCGCCATTGACGATGTTCATCATCGGCACCGGCAGGACGCGGGCGGTCGGGCCGCCGACATATTTGTAAAGCGGCAGGCCAGAGGCTTCAGCAGCGGCCTTCGCCACGGCGAGCGACACGCCGAGGATGGCGTTGGCGCCAAGGCGGGCCTTGTTGGGCGTGCCGTCGAGGTCGATCATGATCTCGTCGACCGCCACCTGGTCCTCGGCGTCCTGGCCGGCCAGCGCTTCATAAATCTCGGTGTTGACCGCCTCGACAGCCTTCTGCACGCCCTTGCCGCCGTAGCGGGACGCATCGCCGTCGCGCAGCTCCACGGCTTCGTGGGCGCCGGTGGAGGCGCCGGAGGGAACCGCCGCGCGGCCGGTGGAGCCGTCCTCCAGCACCACATCGACTTCAACGGTCGGGTTGCCCCGGCTGTCGAGGATCTCGCGGGCGACGATATCGACAATGGCGGTCATGGAATGAAGCTCCATAGGTTCAGGAAAGCGCGGGCATACGAAACGCCTGTGACGCGCGCGTGAAAAGAATTCGCTCTGGCGACGGTTCCTGGGGGCCTTTTACGGCATCAACATGGGCTTTCAATAGCCATGCGCGGAAATTAGGGCGGACCGATATCCGCGCCCGACGGTCGCGGCCGTTCCCCGCGCCCTGCAAAAGGAGTATAGGGGCGCCATGAGCAACGCCGATCTCACCCAGCACCTCAGTCATTTGGGCCAGCAGAGCGCCGCGCCCGCCGATCCGGCGACGGCGGTGCTCGACCGCGTGCCCAATCCGCACCCGGACACGGACTATGTCGCCCGCTTCACGGCGCCGGAGTTCACCTCGATCTGCCCGGTCACCGGCCAGCCTGATTTCGCCATCCTGGTGATCGACTACGTCCCGGACCAGTGGCTGGTCGAATCGAAATCGCTCAAGCTGTACCTGCACGCCTTCCGCAATCACGGGGCGTTCCACGAGGATTGCACCGTCGCCATTGGCAAGCGGCTGGCCGGCCTGCTGGAGCCGCGCTTCCTGCGCATCGGCGGCTACTGGTTTCCGCGCGGCGGCATTCCCATCGACGTGTTCTGGCAGACGGGCGAGCTGCCGAAGAACGTCTGGCTGCCCGATACGGGCGTGCAGCCTTACCGGGCCCGCTTCTGATCCCGGCGCGCCAGTCCTGACAGCGCGAGCGCGCTCCGGAAGTCGCGCTTTGTCTTTCGTATAACATATCACCCCCTTGCCACGGGCTTTGGGGGATGCGCACACTCACATCAACGGTCCGTGAACGACCGCTCCCGCCAGGAACGGCAGGCTGCCTCCACTTCAGGCATCGGGAATGCGCTCCCGCCCCCGCCCTGATCGCGCAAGACGATCCGGGCCGGACGGCCACGCTTTCTGGCGGGCTCCAGGGAGGGATGTGATGAAGAGATTGGTAACAGCGGTCGCCGCGTCATTGCTGCTTGGCGGCGCCGCGCTGGCGCAGGGCGCCGACATGCCCGGCGTGACCAAAGACAATATCAAGATTGGCCAGACGACCGCCTTCAGCGGCGGCGCCTCGGCTTACTCGGTTATCGTCAAGGCGCACCACGCCTATCTGGACGAACTCAACGCCAAAGGCGGAATCAATGGCCGCAAGGTCGAACTGATCTCCCTGGACGACGGCTACGCCCCGCCGAAAACCGTGGAGCAGACCCGCAAGCTGGTGGAGCAGGACGGCGTTTCGTTCATCTTCAACCCGCTTGGCACCGCCACCAGCCTCGCCGTACAGAAATACCTGAACAACAAGGGCGTCCCGCAGCTGTTCGTCGCTTCCGGCAACAGCGGCTGGGACAACCCCAAACAGTTTCCATGGACCACCGGCTTCCAGCCTTCGTATTTCAGCGAAGGCGTGGTGATTGGCCGCTACATCGCCAAAAACCTGCCGAACGGCAAGGTCGCCCTGCTCCATCAGGCCGACGATTTCGGCAAGGATTACCTGCACGGCCTGCGCAAGGGCCTGGGCGCCAACGCCGACAAGCAACTGGTCAAGGTGGTGAGCTACCAGCCGACCGACCCGGTCATCGACTCGCAGCTCGTCGAGCTGAAGGCGTCGGGCGCCGACGTGTTCGTCAACGTCTCCGTGCCCAAGTACACCGCCCAGGCCATCCGCAAGGTGGCGCAGATGGGCTGGAAGCCGACCCATTTCGTCTCCTCGATCTCCGCTTCGGTGGCGGCGGTGATGAAGCCGGCCGGCGTGGAGAACGGCGTTGGCGTCATCGCCACGGCTTATCTGAAGGATCCGCTGGACCCGCAGTGGAAGGACGATCCGGGCATGAAGGAGTTCCATGCCTTCATGGATCGCGCCATGCCGTCCGCTGACCGGGCCGACACCAACTACGTCTATGGCTACACCTCGGCCAGGGTGCTGGAGGATGTGCTGAAGCGGGCCGGAAACGATCTCAGCCGCAAGAACATCATGAAGACGGCCACGACCATGAACCTGGACGTGCCGACGCTGCTGCCGGGCATCAAGATCCAGAACACCCCGGAGCGGTTCTCGCCCATCACCCGGATGCAGCTGACCAAATTCGACGGCAAGACGTTCCATCCGTTCGGCGACATCATCTCGGCGGAATGACGGACCGGGGACAGCGCGCCCTCGCCAGCGCGCCCTGTTCAGGGCGCGTCGAGGCGCCTGTCCCTGCCCGCACGTCGTCCACGGACCTGCCGGCAGGACAGGGGGGACGCCCCATCGTCGCCCCGCCAGACTGGCTGGCGCGGCGTTCGCCAGGGCGCGCCAGCTACCTGGCGGGCTCTCCCAGAAGCTTGCCGCACAGCAATCCGACAATGGCGATCACGCCAGCGCCGAGGCACAGGGCCAGCGCCGGCCCGGCAAGGTTGAGCGCCGCGCCCCACCAGATCGGCCCCACCGCCTGGCCGGTCATGAAGCTGGAGCCGTGCAGCGCCACGGCGGAGCCGCGAAACGCCGGCGCCAGTTCGGTCGCCTGCACCTGCAGGGAATTGTGCAGGCTGTAGAAGCCGAAGCCGAGCAACATGAAAGCGGCGAAATCGCCCTGCCATGGCAGGCCCGTCGCCGTCGCCAGCAAGGCGGCGGCCGCCGCCAGGCCGCCCAGGCCCATCAATCCCCGACCGCCGAGCCAGCCCATCAGCCGGCCGGCTCCGGCGCTGTAGATGATGCCGCCAAGCGGAAAGGCGGCGATGACCAGGCCGGCGATGGCGGGGCTGTTTTCCCCGCGCGCCGCCAGCAGCACGGCGACAAACGGCATCAGGCCGAAGATGAAAACGCCCTCGCAAAACACGGCGCTGAAACAGATCCACGCCCGGCGGTTACGCAGCACCGCGCGGAAACCGTGCAGCACGCCATGGGCAGGCGCCGTGGCTGAGCGGGCGCTGCGCGGCAACACCCGCATGACGGCGACGGTGGTGACGGCGCAAACCGCGCCATACAGCAGGAAGACGCCGCGCCAGCCCAGCCATTCCACCAGAAAGCCGGCGCCGATGGCTCCGGCGAGGCCGCCGCTGATGGTGGCGCCGAGCATGCGGGCCAGCGCCGCCTGGCGCTCCTCCAGCGCCACCCGGTCGCCGATCAGCGCGATGGTCGCGGGGAAGATGCCCGCGGAGGCGACGCCGCAGACGACGCGCATGGCGAACTGCCAGTCCCAAGCCGGCCACAGGGCGCTGGCGACGCCGCCAAGCGAGATGATGGCCATGCAGATGCGGATGACGCCGCTGCGGCCGAAACGGTCGCCCACCGGCCCCCACACCAGCTGCATCAGGCCAAAGGGAAATGCGAAGGCGCTGCCGAGCAACGCCACCTGCCCCGCCGGCACGTGAAGATCCCGGGCGATCACCGGCACCAGTGGATCGACGGCGCGCACGAACAGGCTGGCGGTGAAACAGGAGATCGCCAGCCAGACCTGAAGCCGGGCAAGCGAGGGCTCAGCCACGGGCTGGCGCATGGTGTTCCTTCCCTGACGCCTGACGGCGTCCTGTTTTTTGTTGTCCGCGCGACTTTTCGCGCGCCGTTGTTATGGCCCGTCTCGCAGGCACGCCGGGTCAATGCGGCGCAAGCGGCCCTGCGCTGCCAGATGTTTGCTGGCTGATGTTTACTGGCCGGGCGCGGCGGAAACCAATTCCGGGCTGACAGGGTGGCGTTGCGTCACGCGAAGGGCTGTCGCGCCATTCAACAACCTGCCCGCCTTCCTGCGGAGATGGATACGGCGCCCGTCATGGCCGGGCTTCTCCTCGGCCATCCACGCAGCGGCGCCGGGACACACCGGAGCCCGCACCTGCGTGGCGAATACATGGATGCCCGCAACGCGCGGACATGACGCGCAGGGGGTGTTGAGACGGCGCCGGCGCCGCCGGGTTCTCCTGGCGTAGCGGAAACGCCTTGCCGGAACCCTCTGGCGCCGGGTTAACCGGCGCGCTGTTTGGCGATGGCGTCGAACGCCATCAGTTCGCGCAACAGGGTTTCCATCTGCGCCAGCGGCACCATGTTGGGGCCGTCGGACGGGGCGCGATCCGGGTCGGGATGGGTTTCGATGAACACGCCGGCCACGCCCACCGCCACGGCGGCGCGGGCCAGCACCGGCACGAAGCGCCGCTCGCCGCCGGACGAGGTTCCCTGCCCCCCAGGCTGCTGCACCGAATGGGTGGCGTCAAAAATCACCGGGGCTCCGGTGGTTTCGGCCATGATTGGCAGGGCGCGCATGTCGGAAACCAGGGTGTTGTAGCCGAAGCTGACGCCGCGTTCGGTGACCAGCACGTCCGGGTTGCCGGCGCTGGTCAGCTTGGCGACGACATTCTTCATGTCCCAGGGCGCGAGGAACTGGCCCTTCTTGACATTGACGGTGCGTCCCGTGGCGGCGGCGGCCAGCAGCAGGTCGGTCTGCCGGCACAGGAAGGCGGGAATCTGCAACACATCGACGACCTCGGCCACCGGCGCGCACTGGCCGGCGTCGTGCACGTCGGTCAACACCGGCACGCCCAGCTTTTCGCGAATTTCGGCGAATACCGGCAATGCGCCGGCAAGGCCCATGCCGCGCGCGGCGGAGGCGGAGGTGCGATTGGCCTTGTCGAACGAGGTCTTGAAAATCAGGCCAATGCCAAGCCTGCCGGTGATGGCGACCAGTTCCGAGGCCACCTCCATGGCATGGTCGCGGCTTTCCATCTGGCAGGGGCCGGCGATCAGGGCGAGCGGCAGGTCATTGCCGAAACGCACCGGCTTGCGCATATCCGCGCCAGCGGTGACGACGGGATTGGCTGTGGCTGGAGCCTTGATGGTCATCGCGCGCCTGTCCTTCTGTCCGGTGTGCGGCCCCTGCTCCAGGGGCCCGCCATAAACGGCAACGCCCCGAAAACCGGGGCGTTGCTCCTGTCAATTGGCGCCAGCCTGCGCGCGCAACCTGGCTGAAACGCGGCCGCCCGGGCGCCCTCAGACCAGCCGGCTCTGGGCGATCGCCGCCTCGATGAAGCTGCTGAACAGCGGATGCGGCTCCAGCGGACGCGACTTGTATTCGGGATGGTACTGCACGCCGATGAACCACGGGTGATCCACATGCTCAACGGTTTCCGGCAGCACGCCGTCCGGCGATACGCCGGAGAAGCGCATGCCGGCGGCCTCGAGGCGCTCGCGGTAGTCCATGTTGACTTCGTAGCGGTGACGGTGGCGCTCGGAAATCTCGGTCTGGCCGTAGATTCTGGCGATCTTCGTATCCGGCGACAGCACCGAACGGTAGGCGCCGAGACGCATGGTGCCGCCCAGATCGCCCTCGGCGGTGCGCCGCACCAGCTCATTACCGCTCAGCCATTCCGTCAGCAGACCGACCACCGGCTCGTCCGTGGGGCCAAACTCCGTGGAGCTGGCCGCCTCAACGCCGGCAAGGGCGCGGCAGGCCTCGATCACCGCCATCTGCATGCCAAAGCAGATGCCCAGATACGGCACCTTGCGCTCGCGGGCGAAGCGGGCGGCGCGAATCTTGCCCTCGGCGCCGCGCTGGCCGAAGCCGCCGGGCACCAGGATGCCGTGGACATGCTCCAGGAACGGCGCCGGGTCCTCACGCTCGAACACCTCGCTCTCGATCCAGTCGAGATTGACCTTCACCCGGTTGGCGATGCCGCCGTGGGTCAGGGCCTCGATCAGCGATTTGTAGGCGTCCTTCATGCCGGTGTACTTGCCGACAATGGCGATGGTCACCTCGCCTTCCGGGCTCTTCACCCGGTCGGAGATTTCCTGCCAGCGGCTGAGATCCGGCTCCGGCGCATCCTTGATGCCGAACGCGGCCAGCACTTCGTTATCCAGCCCCTCGGCGTGATAGGACAGCGGCACGTCATAGATGGAAGCGACGTCGCGCGCCTCGATCACGGCGGTTTCACGCACATTGCAGAACAGCGACAGCTTGCGCCGCTCCTCGCGGGGAATCGGCCGGTCGGTGCGGCACAGCAGCAGGTCGGGCTGGACGCCAATGGAGCGCAGCTCCGCCACCGAATGCTGGGTCGGCTTGGTTTTCAGCTCCCCGGCGGACGGGATGTATGGCAGCAGCGTCAGGTGCATGTAGATGGCCTGATCGCGCTCCAGCTCCTGGCCAAGCTGGCGGATGGCCTCAAGGAACGGCAGGCTTTCGATGTCGCCGACGGTGCCGCCGATCTCCATCAGCACGAAGTCGTAGCCGTCGTTGCCGCTGAGGACGAATTCCTTGATGGCGTTGGTGACGTGCGGGATCACCTGCACCGTCGCGCCCAGATAGTCGCCACGGCGTTCGCGGGCGATGATGTCCGAGTAAATGCGGCCGGTGGTGATGTTGTCGTTGCGGCTGCACGGCATGCCCGTGAAGCGCTCGTAATGCCCCAGGTCGAGATCAGTCTCGGCGCCGTCGTCGGTGACGAACACCTCGCCGTGCTGATACGGGCTCATGGTGCCCGGATCGACGTTCAGATAGGGGTCGAGCTTGCGCAGGCGGACCTTGTAGCCGCGCGCCTGCAGGAGGGCTCCGAGAGCGGCTGATGCGAGGCCCTTGCCCAGGGAGGAGACCACGCCGCCGGTGATGAATACATACCGCGTCATGGGACCTGCTGGATACGCTGAATCGGCGCGGTTGGCGAGAGCTCCGGATAAATTTTGTTCAGTCATCACAAAAAAATGCCCCGCCGCGGCAGCGGCGGGTCCATGCTGGAGCAACCCTCGCAAACGTGAACGCCACCCTTGCGCGCGGAATTGCATCAAATCAAACAATCAGGGCGTTTTCGCGGATTCATGGCTGAACCCGGAAAACGCTCCTGTGTGGCGCAACGCCCTGGCCGCAGGCGGCCGCCAGGCGGCCGACCGCGCCACATGACTTACTGCTGCTGCGTGGGAACCTGGGGCGTCGCCGGAGCCGCAGGCGCGGCCGGAGCCTGGTTCTGCATCTGCTTCAGCTGGTCGAGAACGCCCGCGCCAGAAGGCGCGGCCGGCGCGCCAGGCGCCGCCGGGGCCGTCGACGCCGGCAGATTGCGATCGATGATCGAGCCGCCGCCGCGCGACATGCCGGCCAGCACGGTGAGCCCCAGGCTGGTCAGGAAAAACAGCGCGGCGAGAATCGCCGTGGCGCGGGTCAGGGCGTTGGCCTGACCGCGGCCGGTCATGAAGCCGGAAACGCCGCTGCCGCCGCCCATGCCCAGCCCGCCGCCTTCGGAGCGCTGAAGCAGCACAACGCCAACCAGCGCCAGCACGATGAGCAGATGAACGACGATGAGAACGGTTTGCATGAACTACGCCCAATGGCCGGCGCCCGGCCCATCTCGATGTGAACGGGAAAGCGGCTCCGGAGGCGGCCTCCAGAAGCGACTTGCGCGTTTAGCA
>Ga0182746_1000579_pt1 | contig 46499 bp, 40 predicted proteins | sample eDN3rd30CBELigOP_FD_128881 | JGI IMG/M metagenome (GOLD analysis project Ga0182746, IMG submission 128881) | Enriched Organic Plus compost microbial communities from Emeryville, California, USA - eDNA 3rd pass 30_C BE-Lig OP (version 2) (version 2) ...
AACCACGGCTCTGGGCCACCCTCGAAGACGCTTTCACCCAGGTCTGGGATCGCGCCAGACCGCTCAGCGCGAAAGGCTGAACCCTATGCGAACCGACTACTACAACGACCCCAACGCCCCGCTGCCCAACAGCGTCGTTCCGTCAGCCTCGGCCATCGTCACCGACGAACAGGGTCGTATCCTGCTGATCAAACGCCGCGACAACACCCTGTGGGCGCTACCCGGCGGCGGACACGACATCGGCGAAACGATTGCCGACACCGCCGTCCGGGAAGTCAAAGAGGAAACCGGGCTCGACATTGAAGTCACCGGCCTTGTCGGTGTCTACACCAACCCGCAGCATGTCGTCGCGTTCACCGATGGCGAAGTCCGCCAACAGTTCTCTCTGTCCTTCACCACCAAGGTGCTCGGCGGTACCCTGGCCATCGATCACGAAAGCACCGACATCGCCTGGACCGATCCCGACGACATCCCCAATCTGGACATGCACCCGTCGATGCGACTGCGCATCGAGCACTACCTGCAACACCGCGACAGCCCCTACCTCGGCTAACCGGCTGGGTTTACAGCCAATCGCGTACCCGTCGGACCGCCGCCAACAGTTCGTCGCGCCCCGCGTCGACCGCGCGGTGCACCGGGTCCTCGGGTCCATAGCGGCCCAACACCTCGATCAATCGATCTCGCGGTGATACCGGCGCCCCGTCCGGCCCGGTCGTCAGATCGCAAAAGGTCAACACATCCAGAACATCGCTGGGCGGATCGCTGAACGCCGCTAAACCTGACAAGCCGCGCTCGGCAGCTTCCGCGTGCGCCCCAGTATGGAACGCCACCAGGGAGGCGACCAGCTCCCGAAAACCCGCCGCCCGGGCAAACTCTGCGCCATCGAGCGGATGAAACCCGGTCCGGCGCAACGACGGTGCGTAGCCGATATCGTGCAGCCACGCCGCTGCCACCAAAGAGTCCGCTGTCTGGGCATCGAACCGCCGACTCAGCCGCTCGGCAGTCGTCGCGACACCCCGCACATGCGCCAACCGCCGCAGCTGCCCCACCAGTCGCGTCTCGGCCTCTCGCCGTGCACGCTGCGCCAGCATCCCGCTCACAACCGCCATCCTACGAGTCCCATCGCCATGGCGCAGACCCGCAACTGATGCTCAGCGGAGCCCGGGCCGCCATAGCCCGCGAGGAACCGGCGGCTACCTGCGGGCTTCGCTACGCTCCCTCTGCTCCCGTCCGCTGGCGCTCCCGTCCGCGCCGCTCGCTACGCTTCGCCCTCCGTCCGCCGCCACACAAGCTTGCACACGACGACGAGCGCTGTACATCTCAACGGCCACGGCATCCTGGCACCACGACAAGCCAGGACTGTCCTCGCTCCTCGCCGCATCGAGACGGCGCGGGCAGCAGGCGCGACCAACGCCCGCCTGACCGCCGCTGGCCTGCGATGTGAGAACTTTCTTTACTGCTATCAAGTCGATGGCGGCACGTTGCCACCAGCTCGACACCGCAGCCGCCCGACTCGAACGCCACGTCGACACCATCACCGCCACCGCCGCACCCGAGCTACAGCGTCGGGCCCGACACCGCTGCCACCCTGCTGACCGCCCTCGGCGACAACCCCGCTCGGATCGGCAGCGACGCCGCTTTCGCCAAACTCTGCGGGGTCAGCCCACTGGAAGCCTCCAGCGGCAAAACGATCCGCCACCGGCTCAATTGGGGAGGCAATCGCGACGCCAACCGTGCCCTGCACGTCATCCTGGTGGTGCGCATGCACCGTCACCAGCCCACCCGCGACTACTTCGTTCACCGCCTGGCCGAAGGCAAAACCAAGAACGAGATCATGCGCTGCATCAAGCGTACATCGCCCGCGAGATCTACCACGCCCTCCGCCAACCCAGCAGAAGAACCAACGAACTCATTGCCTGAAGAACTCATTGCCTGAAGATAGGAGCATCTGGTATCAACTCCCGAAGGGCACCCGATCCGCAATGTCCACCCATTTCGTGGCGATACGGCACCACTGTCGATGCCATCACCCTCACAGGTGAGTAATGTGCAGGTGGCAAATCGTTCAGGGTCATAGGGAACGCGAGATGATTTCCTTCATCACCTCATTTGTGCCGGCGTAGATTTTCTGCACGCGCTGGTCCACCCACAATCTCGAGATGGGATACTCGGTCATGTACCCATATCCGCCGTGGAGCTGCAAACAGTCATCGAGCACCTTCATCGCTCGCTCAGTGGTCCACCATTTCGCCATGGCGACGGTCTGGACGTCGAGTTGGCCCGCGAGGTGTAGGTCGATGCAGTAGTCCAAAAATACTCGTGCGATGCGCGTTTCGGTTGCAGCTTCGGCCAAGATGAATTTCGTGTTCTGGAAGCCGAAGACGGGCCGTCCGAACGCTTCCCGCTCACGGGTGTATTTGAGTGTCTGCTCCACGGCAAGTTCCATCGCCGCGACCGCCCCAACCGCGACGATGAGCCGCTCTTGAGGTAGCTGCGTCATCAGCTGAATGAAACCCTGACCCTCGGTCTCGCCCAGGAGGTGCGAGCGGGGAACTCTTACGTCGTCGAAGAACAACTCGGAGGTGTCTTGTCCGCGTTGGCCGATTTTGTCGAGGACCTTGCCGCGCCGGAATCCGGGTCGATCGGCTTCGGCGACGATCAGCGAGATGCCGGCGGCGCCCTGACTTGGATCTGTCTTGGCGACGACGATGATCAGGTCGGCTTGCTGACCGTTGGTGATGAAGGTCTTTGCGCCGGTGATCACGTACTCGTCACCGTCAAGAATTGCTTTGGTCTTGACACTCTGCAGATCAGAACCGGTCCCTGGCTCCGTCATGGCGATAGCACCGATCATTTCGCCTGAGGCCATCTTGGGCAGCCACTGCCTCCGTAGTTCTTCGGCCGCATACTGGAGGATGTAGTGCGCGACGATTCCGCTGTGCAGCCCTGCGCCCCATGAGCTGTCCCCGACTCGGGCTTGCTCTTCGAGTACGACGGCTTCGTGCGCGAATGTGCCGCCTCCCCCGCCGTATTCTTCGGGTATGGACATGCAGAGCAGGCCTAGTTCGCCGGCTTTGTGCCACAATTCTCGGTCAACTTGGTGCTGGTCTGCGAAACGTTGCGCATGTGGTGCCAATTCGGTCGAGAAGAACTTCGCGGCAAGGTCACGAAGCTCGAGCAATTCGGCGCTCATCCAGGGAGAAATTGATGCTGTCACAGGATTCCCTCTCGGCTGTTCAATATCAATGGGTTTGATTTCTTAGGACGTTTCGATCTGATACTCGCCGGCGGAGTGACGCGCGCGTATGGCCTTCTTGTCGTATTTTCCGACGCTTGTTCGGGGAATCTCAGACACGAAGCTCCACCGCTCCGGGATCCACCACTTGGCGACCTTGTCCAACAGAAACGCGCGCAGTCGGTCGATGTCGACCTCGGCTCCACGGTGAACCACGACCAGGGCGAGCGGTCTTTCCTGCCATTTGTCGTCGGGAACTGCCACCACCGCAGCCTCGTAGATCGCCGGGTGACCAATCAGCGTGTTTTCCAGCTCGACTGAGGAGATCCATTCTCCACCTGACTTGATGACGTCCTTCGCACGATCGGTCAGCGTGAGATACCCGTCTGGGTCGATCCGGCCGACGTCGCCGGTGCGCAGCCACCCTCCGTCGAACTTGTCCGGATCATTTTCGCCGAAGTAGGCGCCGGTGATCCACGGGCCCCGCGCCTGTATTTCACCCACTGATCGACCGTCCCACGGCACGGTCTTCTTATGGTCGTCACGCAACCGGATCTCGACACCGCACATCGGCCGACCCTGGCTTTCGCGCATCTCCCACGCACGGGTCTCGCCTACTCCGTGCGCTGCGCGTGCGACGGTAGCCAGCGGCGAGGTTTCGGTCATGCCCCATGCCTGCACGATAGGCACGTTGTACTTGTCTTCGAATGCCCGCATCAGCGAGACGGGGACTGCCGATCCCCCGCAGGCAACCAGCCGAAGTGAGGAGATATCCCGGGCGGGATTCGATTCCAGGTATCGATCGACATCGTTCCAGATCGTCGGCACTGCACCGGCGATAGTCGGCTGAGTCTCTTCGATGATCGACACCAGCGGCGCGGCCTGCAGATGGCGATCGGGTAATACCAAGTCCGCACCAGACATCAACGCCGCGTAGATCAGTCCCCACGCATTGGCGTGAAACATCGGGACAATGGCCAGGATACGGTCGGCCTCGCTCACTGCCAGGGCGTTCGACGTGCAGGCGGTCAGTGCATGTAGGTAGGTCGAACGGTGGCTGTAGACAACACCTTTGGGATTTCCAGTAGTCCCGCTGGTGTAGCACATGGCCGCGGCGGAACGCTCATCGATCTCGGGCCAATCGAAAGTCTCCGGTTGCTGCGCCAGGATCTCCTCGTAACGCAACACCGTCTTCCCGCATCGCTGCAGCGGAGCGAGGTCGCCGCCCCCGGTGGCGATGACCGTATGCACCGACTCCATCGCTGGTAGCGCACTAGCCAACAATGGCGCAACCGACGCATCCACCAGGATGATCTGATCGCTGGCATGGTTGGCGATGTACGCGAGTTGCTCTGGAGCCAAACGAATGTTGAGGGTGTGCAGCACCGCGCCCATGGAGGGAACCGCGCAGTAGGCCTCGAGATGCTCTTGGTTACTCCACTGAAAAGTGGCCACCCGTTGATCTGCCGTTATTCCCAGCCCGCGCAACGCATTGGCAAGTCGGCCCGCTCGCCCCAGGACGCTACGGTAGGACATACTTCGGCATCCAGTTCCGTCGGGGGTGATCACCTCGCTGTTTCCGTGAATGGAGGCGGCATGGCGGACAATTGCCGAGATTGTGAGCTGGACGTCTTGCATCGTGCTGTGCATTTCGCATCGGCCCTTCAGGCGAACAGGTCTGGATGGCGACTCGCATCGCCTATGAGCGTCCCGTAGTGGGTTCTGAGCGCTTGCAGGATCTCTGCCAGCGGTAGATCGTCGAAGGCGCCTCGATCCCTCAGATATTCCATGTGTTGTGTGCCGTCACCGGCGAACCCGTGCAGCAGGGCGTCTGTGCGCCCGTCGAAATCAATTGGCGGGACGCCGAACCGTGCGCATAGCTCGCGATTGAACGCCGGAGTTGCCTTGACCCAGACACCGCAGAGATGCATGAGGCTGTATCCGTGGTAGACGAATACGTCGGTACCGCCCATCCGCTCACGCAATGTCTCGGTCTGAAGGTGGTTTCGGACATCGGCGAACCCCAGCCGCGCTGGGATGCCTGCTGCTCGGCAGGCCGCCGTCAAGAGCACCGCCTTCGGGACGCAGTAAGCGCGGTCTGCAGTTGCGATGGTGCTGGCGCGATACGCATGCGGGTCATCGGTCACGGTGTAGGGGTCATACCAAATCGAGTCGCGGACCGCAGTGAAGATGGCTATGGCCTTCGTGGTGTCGTCGACCGCGCCGCGGGTCGCCGATGCAACGAAGTCGCGTACCGATTCATGTTGCCAATCGAGGAACTCCGTGGGCTCCAGGTAAGGCGAGTTCTCACCGCTCATCGGTGCCGCAACGTCACAGGCAGTCCGTCCACGGGAATGGGCAGCGAGGTGTTGTCCCAACGCACGTGATAGTCGTTTGGGACCGTCCAAGTGTAGGTACGCAACATCTGGTGCAGGATTGCCTTCACCTCGAGTGTGCCGAACTGCATCCCAATGCATTTGTGCGCCCCCCCGCCGAACGGCACCCAGGCGAATCGGTGCTGTTGGTCCTCGCGCCGGGGCTCATCGAAGCGCGACGGATCGAAACGGTCCGGGTCGCTCCATATTCTGCGGTCGAAGTGATTTACGGCGGGTGTGATTGCGCACAAGGTTTCACGGGGGATGTGATAGCCGTCGATGGCGACATCGCGGACGGTCTTGCGCATCACCAGCGGAACGGGCGCCAGCAGACGCAGAGCTTCTTTGAGGATCAGATCGAGGACCGTCATCTGCTCCAGTTCGTCGATATCTGGCGAATCGTCACCGAAGGACCGCGCCTCCGCCGCTGCCTTCTCCTGCCACTCAGGATGTTTAGCGAGGAAGTAGGTCACAGCAGTGGTGGTGATCGTGGAGGTATCATGGGCGGCCATCATGAGAAAGATCATGTGGTTGATCACATCCTCGTCGGAGAATCGTTCACCGTCTTCCGTGGTCGCCTGGCATAGGGCGGCGAATAGATCGTCGGTCTCGCCTGCACGCGCGGCCGGCAGGTGTCGGGAGAAGTAGTCCTCCAACACGCGCCGCCCATGCACGCCGGCGCGGAACCTGGTGCCCGGGAGTGGAACTCGCACAAAGGAACTCGCCGCGCGAACAGTGGAAATGAACGCCTCGTTGACAGCAGCGCTCTCGTCCTTGCCGCGGCCACCCATGAAGACATCCGTGGCAATATCGAGGGTGAGATTCTTCAACAACGGGTAGATCCGGACCGACGGACCGGTCGGCCACGCGGGCACGGCTGCGCGAACGCACGGGGCCACCTGCCCGACATATCCGGTCAGGCGAGGACGCGTGAACGCCTCCTGCATGATGCGCCGGTGCATCAAATGTTCGTCGAAGCTCATGAGCATCAACCCGCGATGGAAGAAAGCATCGATCAAGAAGGACCAGCCATCCTGAGAAAAGGCCTTGGCTTCGCTTGTGAACGCCTCACGCGTTGCGTCTGGACCGGCGATGACCACCATTTTGGTACCGAATGCGCCCATCCACGACACCGAGCCCAAACGTTCGTAACGCTCCCGACTGAATTCTGAACCAAATCGGATGTAGTCGACAGTGTGCCCCAGCAACGGGAGTCCAGCGTCCCCTAGGACGGCTCTCAGCCCAGATCCGGCGGGGGCCAGCGCAAGTTCCCGGACTCTCCAGTCCCGACTCCACTGTCGCCATTTGTCATCGACGACGCGGGGGGCGGGCGCCAACAGGACAGACGTCAACCGCTCCTTGGGGTGACGCGTGAGTGCGAGAAGCTGATTAGCCACGATGCCTCCTGGGCGCTCTGCTGCACGGGTATCTGGTAACAGTTTACATAGATGTGCTGAATGTCAATATTCGAACAATGAACAGTGAAATGTTAGACACCGCCTGCGACCCGGATCATCTGCGCAGCCTCGCGCCGTTCTCACTCGGGCCGTCTAACTGAAGGCGTTCAACGTGCCTGAATAGATAATCGTGATTGCGTGGTTTGCGGGTGAGGATCCGGTAGGCAAATGTAGGCCCAGGCCAGTTCGTCGGGATCGCGCCACTCGAGGTCGTGTACCAGCTCGCGCAAAGCGCCCACACCGACCTTCGCAGCCGCCGGCCCAATCGTGTGTTGTAGCTTTGCTCGATGTCTGGCCTGACGTCGACCGTACGCCCTGGGGCACTCGCCAAAATCTTGATGAGGGCACCGACATAGCGGACCTGAGACTCGATCATGTAAATGATCGACCCGGAACCGACGTTCGTGTTCGGGCCATAGAGGAGAAAGAGATTCGGGAACATCGGGACTGTAATGCCCAGGTATGCGTGCGCCTGCGTCCCCCACACCTCGTCCAGAGTCACTCCGCCCCAGCCGCGAACACGCATCGGGGCGAGGAAGTCGGTAGCGCGGAAACCTGTTCCGTAAATGACGACGTCCGCGTGGTGGAGTACGCCATCGTCGGTCACGACTCCCTTGTCGCAAAGCTTCGCAACCGCGTTGGTCACCAACGAGACTTCACCGTTGGCAATCGCGGGGTAGTAATCATTCGAGAACAACACCCGCTTGCACCCCGGCGCATCTGATGGCGTGAGTTGCCGGCGCAGCATTGGATCGGCAACCTGCCGATGGAGGTGGTAGCGGGCGACCGCGCCGAGAATGCGTGACAAGGGCTTCGCGTCGACCAACGTCACTGCGAGCACTTCAAAAATCAGCCATACCGCGAAACGCTCAAGACGCGGCCACAGCGGCAGAACCTTAATCAGCTGTTGGTGAAGACGTCCGTACCTGCTGTCCCACTTCGGCAAAATCCAAGGCGCCGTGCGCTGATACAGCGTTACGCGCTGTGCCTCGTGTGCGATCCATGGCACAAACTGTATCGCGCTTGCGCCTGTCCCGATGACGGCTACTTCCTTGCCGCGCAGCGATACCGAATGGTCCCAACGCGCCGAATGAAAACGCGGCCCCTCGAAGGTGTCTTCGCCGGCAATATTCGGCGTATGAGGTCGCGAGAGCTGCCCCACGGCCGAAATCACGACATCGCACCAGATCGTCTCGCTGGATTCGGTCACCAAACGCCAACGGCCGGCCTGTTCATCGAAGGTCATCTCGACGACTTCGGTCCGCGTGCGCAGCTGCAGGTCCATTCCGTCGGCCAGGACGAGTCGGCGAAGATATTGGAGTATCTCGGGCTGTTCTGCATAACGTCTCGACCAACGAGTGTTGGGCTTGTCCGAGAGTGAGTACAACGCTGACGGCACGTCGCAAGCCGCTCCTGGATAGGTGTTGTCGCGCCAGACGCCGCCGATGTCTGCAGCCTTTTCCACCATGGTGAAGTTGGTGAATCCGTCCCTCTTCAGCTGATGGGCCATGGCGATACCCGCGACGCCGGCCCCGATGATCACTATCGACGGATCGTGTCCTCGAGGATCCCTCGCAAAGCCGCCTGTCATGAGACAGCTAAGAAGCAGTTGATGGCGCGGTGGCAGTGGAGCATCCACGGTCCCAACACTTTCACCGGTGGGCCGAAGCTTTCAGGAAGTTTCCAGCGCGGTGGATCGCCTCACGAGCCTCGGGCAGGATTCGGAACATGGCTTGGAACACGTGGATCTGTCCCCGGTACACCTGTATCTCAACGCTTGATCCGGCCGATCGGAGGCGGTCGGCAAGATGCCTCGAGTCATCGATCAACATTTCTCTTCCGCCTACCTGAATCAGGATCGGTGGCATGGACCTGAGGTCTGCGTCGAGCACGCTGATTCGCTCATTGCGGTGATCTGCACCAGCCACGTACAGGTCAAGAGCGCGGGCCGCGGACCGAGCAGAGGCGAAAGGATCACGGCGGCGAAGTTCGCGTGCCCTCGCGAGTTCACATGTCAGATCCAGGACCGGAGACATGAGAAGCATCGAATCCGGCAGCGGAAGTCCGTCACTACGTGCGCCAAGGGCGGTGGCCATCGTGAGCTGGCCGCCCGCCGAGTCCCCGGCCACCGCAACACCGCGTTCGCCGGAAGCCGAAGGCTGCCCTGTGACGAGCCAGCGGTATGCGTTCAGTGCATCGTCGGCGGCAGCGGGAAAGGGATAGCGTGGAGCTAGCCGATACCTCACCGCAAAGATGGGCCGACCGCTCGCGGAGGCAAGTTCACCGAGCAGGCCGCGGTGGGTAGCCGGTGAGCACATGGAGTAGGCGCCGCCATGAATGTAGAGCAACGGAACCGCGTGTGGATCGACTGCAGGAGAAGTGATCCAATCCCCGCGTATCTGATTCCCGGCGAACTCGGTATCTATTGTGCGAACCGCCACGCTTCGGCGGGGCCGCGATCCCACAAGCGCCATCCGGAGTACGCGATCCATCACCGCGAGGCCGTGGGCGTTCGACGGGATGAGTTGCGACAGCGGACGCAGTGTGTTTCGCGAAGTCATTGCCACGAAATGACTTGCAAGACTGGGGCGCCGGTCCGTCGCATCAGTGTCGGTCACCGTGCGCCCACGGATTCTGCGCGACGTTCAAATCGGTAATCGGAGAGCCGGAAGGTGCGGCTACGCCAGTAAGTCTCCAGGGTCGTTGACGGACGCAACGGAACATCGCCGTGTTTGTCGAAATAGTAACTGTTGGCATTGGAACAGCTCGGCTGCCAGAAAACCTGTCGATGTCGGCGGTTAACCATGTCAGCGAAGTAGCGGTCGTTCGCCTGCTGTCTGACCTCTACGTAATCAGCCTTCAGCGTGCGCGCACGACGAAGACAGCGGACGATATGCCGACTTTGCGCCTCGATGAGTGTGAAGTAGGAGGAGCCGTTGTAACCATAGGGACCGAAGATATTGAAGTGATTCGGGAACCCTGGGACGCTCACACCCTCGAAGGCTTGGAGGCGGTGCTCATCCCACCAGGCAGACTGCTCCACTCCACCGCGTCCCTTCAGCACATAAGTCGGCATATTGCCCGACTCCATCACTTTGAACCCGGTGGCCAAGACCATGACATCGATCGGATAACTCTTGCCATCTTCCGTGTGAACCGAGGCATGGTCGACATGGGTGATGCCGCTGGTCTCGAGCGAAACATTGCGACGGTTGTACGTTGCGAGATAGGAATTGTGGAAACTCGGTCGCTTACAACCCAACGAATAGCGAGGAATGAGTTGGTCTCGAGTCACCGGATCGTCGACCGCCCGACGCATATAGCGTTTCGCCGCCTCTTCCATGAGGTCCGACACAGGGATCAACGAGTGAAAATGAGCTGCGATTGGAAATGTGAACTCGACGAACGCCTGACTCGCAGTGCGCGTCATCAGTTGTGCCCCTGGCACCAACCGCATCACTGTCGCGGCCCAGCTCGGTATGGAGAAATCCGGCTTCGGCAAGCAGTAAATCGGCGTTCGCTGGAAGACCGTCAGACTTGATGCGATCTTCGCGATTTCGGGAATCAGCTGCACCGCAGATGCCCCAGTCCCGATCACCGCCACCCGCTTACCGGTGAGATCTTTCGTGTGGTCCCATCTGGCCGTATGCAGCGTCACGCCGGCGAAGTCGCGCACTCCTGGAATATCAGGCCACTTCGGCCGACTGAGAACGCCAGAGCAATTTATCACAAAACGCGCGGTCAGATTCTGACCAGAGGAGCAGCTCAGCCGCCATAGTGCGGCGCCTTCGTCGAAACAGGCTTCGTCCACAGTCGTGTTGAACCGGATGTAATTTTGGAGTCCGTATTTTTCTACACACCGCTCTGCATAAGCCTTCAACTCATCCCCGTGAGCGTAAGTACGTGACCAGGATGTTCGCATCTCATAAGAGAACTGGTAACTATAGGACGGAATATCGACCGCTATTCCCGGATACGTATTCCAGTGCCATGTGCCGCCGACGCCATCGGCGTCATCGACTATAAGAAAGTCCGCAAATCCGGCCTTCAACAGGCTGATGGCTGTACCAATCCCAGAAAACCCGGCTCCGACTATTACAATTTTGTAGTGCTGCCCAGACTCAGAACCCATTACTTCCTCACGTGCGCTTTGATGTTTACCCTATCCGCTGCTGCAGTTCAGCGTGTTTGTGTCAACTTCAGGTCAGCATCGTCACGCCGAGTGATGTCGTAATCCCGCATATCCAGACGGGACAGTTCCCTGGTGAACTGAGTCGCAAAGCCCGGATACATCGTGCCGTTATAGCCGTCCTCCGTTAAATACCAGCTGCTGCAACCCGAGTTCCATGTCGTGCGTCGTAACCGCCGCTGAATATTGGAGTGGTACGCGTTTTGGCTACCCTCTTTCACATCCAGGGTATGGACTCCGTTACCTTCGTCGCGCAAGAGCTCGATCGCTTTTACGATGTAATCGATTGCTGCCTCCATATATAGAAGGGCAGAGTTGTGGCCAGGACCGGAATTAGGCCCGAAAGTGAAGAACAAATTCGGATAGCCGGCCACACTCACGCTCTTGTAGGCAAATCTCCCCTCAGACCACGCGTCTTCGAGTTTTCGTCCGTCGCGCCCTCGGATCGGAAATGGCGTACCGCGTTTACACACATCGAAGCCTGTCGCGAATACTATGCAGTCCACCTCATGCTCGATGCCGTCGGCGGTTCGAATTCCGTTCGGAGCCAGTGTGGCGATCGGCCAGCTGACGAGTTTGCAGTTATCGGCCTGGAGAGCAGGGTAATAGTCGTTAGTCATAAGCATGCGTTTGCACCCAGGTCTGAACTGCGGTGTTAGCTGACGTCTCAACCAGGTATCCTTCACCTGCCGACGCAGATTCGCCTTCGCGGCCGCTTGGATGACAGATGTGGCAGCGGTATCCCAAACCATGCCCACGGCCATGACCTCATGCGCCCAGAACCACGCACCTCGTAGGGCCTGTTCGGTTGCCGGCATGCGCTTGAAAGTCGAACGCGCCCAGGCCGGATGCCGGAAATTCACCCTCGGTAGGACCCAGCCGGGCGTCCTCTGAAACACCTTGACCGACGCCGCCAACTGGACCAATTCGGGAACGATCTGCACAGCGCTCGCCCCGGTCCCGATAACCGCCACCCTCTTACCGCTCATGTCATAGGAGTGGTCCCACCGAGCACTGTGAATCTTTTTCCCCTCGTACGACTCGATGCCACGAATATCCGGGAAACTGGCGTCAGCAAGTGGTCCGCTAGCCATCACGACTGAACGGCCCCTATACCGCCTGCCGCCGGTCGTGTCGACAACCCACTCTCCGGCATCCTCGTCGAATTCCAGTGCACTCACGTCCGCACCGAAATGAATGAACCTCCCAAGATCGTATTTCGCGACAATCGCGTCGATATAGGCGAGGATCTCTGCGCTCCCCGAGTATGCGCGAGTCCAGCCTGGGTTCGGCTCGAACGAGTAGGAGTACAGCAATGACGGAATGTCGCAGGCGGCGCCGGGGTAAGTGTTGTCACGCCAGGTGCCCCCGATGCGATGTGATCGCTCCAAGATGACAAAGTCGTTAATGCCCGCTTGAAGCATTCTCATCGCCGTACCGATACCCGCGAAGCCGGCGCCGACGATCAAAGTCGTTACCGTGTCCGTCATTTAGCGACCGGTTCATAGGTCAGTTCATCCGTCCATGAAGGCGGTCGCCCGAGTACTTGCACGGGGAAGATGTCGATCGCATTGCCTAAGCGCTGGGAAACGAAGTGAAGGGGTTGGGACCGCTTGATCGAGGAGGACATGTGGGCCTTCAAGATGTGATATCCAGGCACCCTCCGCGTGTGCTCACTGCGGTCCCCGACATTGCCATATCGCGTCACCGCGTTGTACAGCTTCTCTTCGGATAGCCCCATCGCGTTGAGATTCATCAACATGCGCGTGAGAAGCGGTATATACAGCAACGCGCCAGTGAGAATACGGGGGTCCATCACAGCGCCGACCGTTTGGATTGCATGGATTCGCATGGGACTGGCGCCGAGGTCATTCAGGACTTGAAAACCTACTGCAAGGTGCCGCGATTCGTCGCTGTTGACCTTATTGAATACTTCCCCGCAAATTGGGTCGTCGACCTCATCAAGGAGAAATTTCAGCAGGGCCCCGTCCAGCGCGGTCTCCAGTGCGGGAATCGCGGCGCCGATGACAGTCAGGGGAAGAGCCTCAGCGTACCGATCTAGCCACTCGATCACGAGACGGATGTTCTTATTCGGTACAGGCTTTTCGCCTTCCTCGATCATGCCCCAGCGACGCATCAGAGCAAGTTCGGCGTTGGCGTGACGCTGCTCCTCGGCGTGAAAGTAACGGTAAATGTCTCCGAGCGCTTCGAAGGGCGCCTTCGGGGCCATCGCAGCAAAGGCGCGCGCTCCGACATGCTCAATCCACACCACGTCGGACATGAATTGCTTGAGTTTGGGACGCTGTTCGTCGGTGATCAACTCCGCACCAGGGGCGTCCCAATCGATATCGGCGAGAGCCCATTGCTTGTTCTTGATCGTCTCGAGCATGTCGCTATATGCGAACGCCATTTCACTGCTCCCTCTGGTCGGCTGGATCGTTCCACGAGGCCATGCGCTCCACCAGCCCCAACGCGCGCGTAAACGGACCGGGTAAAGCTCTTTTCAGTTGCCACAAAATTTTCGCGTCCAGTTGGGGCACGACATAGATTTGTCCGCGATCGTGCGCGTTCAGAGTCGTTCGAGCCACTTGATCCGGCGAAATGCCGGTCCACCTCATCAGGTTGGTCGCGAGTCTCGCCGCCGACTCCTCAATCTGAGGATTATTGGCGATGTTCGTCTTGACGAAGGTGGGGCAAAGCACTGTGACGTTGACGTTGGTACCGCTGAGTTCGGCCGCCAATGTCTCGGACAGAGCGAGCACGCCGGCCTTACTCACGTTGTATGCGCCCATTCGGGGCGCCGAGCCGAAACTTGCGGCGGACGCCACATTGATCACTCCGCCCCGGCCGTTGCTCCGGAGGCGAGGAACAAAAGTCTCGCAACCGTAGATAACACCCCAAAGGTTGACAGAAATCGCAGCGTTCCAGTCCTCGACCGACGTATCGCCGATGCGATTGCCGCCGGCACCGATTCCGGCGTTGTTGATCACCAGACTCGCCGCCTTGCCGAACCAGTCTTCACTGGCATCAGCGAGGTTACGGACCTGCTCAAGTTCGGTGACGTCGCATACGACGTCGAAACCCTCGCCGCCGGCCTGCCTCACCATCTCGGCCGACTCCTTCGCAGTGATGGGGTCTTTGTCCGCACACACAACACGTCCACCTCTGCGAGCAAGCTCAACGGCGAACGCGCGGCCGATACCGCTCCCTGCGCCTGTGACTACTGCGTGGGCGCGGTGGGTTCTACCTGGTGAATTACCGAACGGCAAGAACCTCATCTGCTTGCCCTTTGGATCGCGACACTGATTTCCGGTGCGGGAGGATATTCATTTGGGGGCATCAGCCACCATTGGGGTCGCATGCCACCAGTTTGGGCGTGAGCCCGACGTTTTGTCAAGATGGTGAGGTGAGGTCGAGAAGCAAGGTCTGGGGTGGTCGGACCGGTGCTGAGCGTCGAGCAGAGCGACGGCAGCAATTGATCGAGGCTGCGACCGAGATTTGGAGTGAGAGCGGTTGGGCCGCAGTGACTATGCGCGGCGTTTGCGCCCGGACAGGGCTCAACGATCGATACTTCTACGAGGACTTCAAGACGCGCGAGGATCTTCTCGTCGCAGCGTGGGATGGCGTTCGCAATGACATGCTCGGCGAGGTTTCCGCGCTCTTCGACGAGCGTGTGGATCGGCCGCCGATCGAAACCATCACCGCGGCGATCGCCATCGTGGTTGACCGGATCGCACGCGATCCTGGCCGGGCGCACATCCTCCTCGCTCAGCATGTAGGTAGCTCACCGCTGCAAGATCGCCGCGCTGTGGCGCTGCAGGAGGCAACGCAGTTGGTCGTCGAGGCAAGCCGGCCACATCTCAGAGAAGACGCCGACGAGACGGCCCTTCGTATGGACACTTTGGTTGCGGTGGGGGGGTTCGTCGAAGTCATCACGGCCTGGCACTCCGGTTTGCTTGCGGTGACCGAAAAGGAAGTGGTCGCGCACACTAGCCGACTGGCTGAAACCTTGGCTCAACGCTACGTCGTCAGCGGCTGAGGCTTAACCTTTCCGTGAGTTTCGAGGCCGACTGCATTTGTCTGTATGACTGTCGCCTTGACCCGCCACCGGGCATCCAATCCGTGACGACAGGCGCGCTGTCGTTTGTTTGGAGGAACGACGCAGAAACAGTGTCTTTCTGCGTCGCCCTCCTCACGCACTTTTGCTACCCAGGCTGAGCGATGACCTTCTGTGAGCCGTCTTGGTCGAACAGTTCCTTGCTCCATCGCTCCAGGACCGCGGCACTGTCCCAATCATCAGGGTGGAAGCCGGGGCGGTTGTACGAACGGAATCGCTGCAGCGCATCGGCGGTGAACATCGGGGTGCGACTGAAGCGATGTAGGCTACGCACCAACGTGACCGGGTTATACGAGGCCTTGTCAGAGGCCATCGAAAGCGCAGTCTGCAGAATGAGTTCGCCGAACAGAATTGCAGAGGCGATCCGCATGCCCCGTACGCGGGTGCGCTCGGTGCCTCCAATCAGCCGATAGGCGTCGAAGGCGACGGCTTTGTGCTCCGACTCCTCGAACGCATGCCACAGCAGAATCGGTCGAACCTCTGTCTGTCCGATGAGCTTCTGGGCGTCATCGCTGGTGAGAATGATTTCAGCGAGCGTCGCGGTGTAGTGCTCCAATGCAGAGGTCATCGACAGCCGCATTTCTGGCGAAAAGCGCCGCTCCAATAGCTTGATCAGGCGTGCGACGTGGCGGTCGATCCGCGCGGTCGGATAACCCATGGCCTGGAGCCGTTCGTTGAGGAGCCGATGCTGGTGTCGGTGTGTGGCCTCTTGTCCGATGAAACCCTTGACCGCTGTCAGCAATTGGGGATCGTCGATGGAACTCTGGAAATACTTGACCGAGCGGATGAAGAAGTCTTCCCCTTCCGGGAAGGTCGCAGAAAGCACCGAGATGAAATGGCTCATCACCAGGTCGCCATCCACGAAGTGTTGCCGCTTCGTGGAGGTGGGCATGGGGAAACGAACGCGCCGGGGTTTTGGCAATACACGGCTCTTGGTCGAGGCTCGATCTTCCGGCATCTTGACGGGGTCCTTCCTCCGTAGTCTGATCTGACTTTAGGCCTTGTCACATGAGACTGCCAGAATGTAGGGCATGAGTCCAGCACGTGTTTATGGCGGGCTGTCCGCAACTCAACGCGATGCGCAGCGCCGCGCACTGCTGATTGACGCCGCGGTCGCGCTCATGGGCAAGCAGGGAGCCGCCGCGTGCACCGTGACCGCTGTGTGTACGGAGTCAGGAGTGACGAGCCGGTACTTCTACCAGCAGTTTCGCGACAGAGACGCGCTCCTGCGTGCGATGTTCACCAAGATCTCCACCACCTTCCAAGCCGTGATCACCAAGGCGATACCGGATGACACCGTTGCTCCTCAAGAACTCGCTTACGCTCCGATAAAGGCCCTGGTTCAGATGATCGAGAACGATCCCAGCATGGCCCGCATATTGTTTGTCGAATCGGGCGCTGAACCCCTGCTTCGGCAGCTGCGAAGCGAACTGATGTCCGAATTTGCGGAGCTCGTCCTCAGAGAGGCCCGCCTGCATCTCGATATACCCAGCGAGGTGATTCAGGTCGCAGATCTCGCCGCTACCTACGGTGTCGGGGGCCTGTTCGAGATTCTCCGTCGCTGGATAGACGGACAACTAAACCTATCGACCGAAGTGCTTATCGAGCATTGTGCGGGTTTTCTCGGCAGTCTTGGCCTGTATACCCTCGGCCAGAAACCTGACCCGGCCGCTTCGCACATCCAGGTCGATATCAACTCCCCTGCGGGCCACAGCTGATGAGACCGGCGGTCTTTTCGCCGACACGCTGCGGCGTCACGCTACCGAAGGCTGGTACACCACGATGTGGTCGAGTACGCGTTTGCTTAGCAAACCCGCCTGTCGGCCCCGGTTTAATCCGAGCAGCCTGCGCCGGTTGAAAAATGAGCAGATTTACGGGTTGCGTCATCCCTCCCAGGGTGGTCGCGCAGTGCAGCGTATTGACGACGCCTTCTGTATGGAGCTAGTGAAGTGATCCAGCGTGACGACGACGAATAACCCGGACGCGGACGCGACCAGCTGGCCGGTGGCTTCCTCGCGCAATTCTGCCCGCACTTCGAGTTTCCGGCCGGTTCTGGACACGAGCTCCGCGCTGACCTCGTAGGGAACCCCCAGCAATACCGGCGCGAAGAACTCGGTGTCGAGCTTACGGGTGACGGCCATCTCACCGACGACGTAGAGCAGCATGCCCACCGTGTCGTCAAGAACCGTCATGACTGCGCCGCCATGTGCGATCCCGGGTGCGCCGCGATGTCGGCCGTCGAAGATATGCCTGGCGCCCACCCCGTCGCCACGCCGACGCGCTCGCAGGCGATGACCGTGCGGATTGTCTGTGCCGCAACCAAGGCACCACGGATGGTGCGCATCGAGGTAGTCGCCGTCGGCGGCGATAACACGATTCTGAAAGTTATGCCACCACGCGATGGCCGAATCTTCTGCTTGCTCGTCGATGACGAAATCCTCCTAAATAGGACCACGCAGTGCATGGACCACCATGCGACTGAAGAACTGCGCCGACGTCGGCTGGGCTGATCGCCGGAAGACAGTATGTAAAGGACTCGTTAGCCCGCCGAGATCATCGCTGCGGTACACCTTCCAGTTCGGTCACTATCAGCCATTTGGTCCTGCCCCGCAATACGCCCTCGACGCTGTCGCCGCATAGCTCGCCCGATAATGCTCGGGGTCGTCGTCGGTGCTATAGGGGTCATACCAAATCCTGTCCCCCACAGCGGTGACGGTCAACCTCGCCTTCTGCACAAGGGTCACGAACGTCACCGACCGCGTTCTGGGCGAAGCGCTGAACATCGTCATGCTGCCAATCGAGAAACCAGTAGTCTCCAGGAAACTCGATTGGTTTGAAGTGCCACTCACAGATAGCCTTTCAGATGAGCTTCGATGCCGGTATCGACAGTGCCAACGGATCGACTGGCCGTTTCGAGGGCTTCGACGAGGCGCGTTTCGGCGTCCGGGATCGTCGCGGCGACTTTGGCCGCAGCTAGACTACGACTCCGTAGCGATGTGCCGGCATCCGTGGCTGCGGCCGCAAGCGTAGACCACGCTTTGGAAGCATGTCGGGCCGCGGCAGCCGCTTCGGCAGTGGCGGCGTCATCTAGGAGATCGGCGATGTTCTGGCAACCGTGTGCCTGCAGCGTACGAAAGAGCCCGCCGCCGGTACCGGCTTTCTCGATGAACGCCCCGAGCCCGAACAATGCCGCGGTCAGGGCATCGTCATCGAACAGCGTTGGCCAATGCCCTACGTCATCGGCGAAGTCCTGCACACCCTTCAAACCGGAAGATTCGACTTCAGCTGCCTCGATGCGCAGTAGCGGCGCACCTACGGCACCGCCGCGCATGAACGCTGCGCTCGCGGCGAGTGAAGCGGCCGCGATCGGCCCAAGGTCTGGCACTCGCTCTGGCCAGTCGACGTGATATGTGGTGTGCCGGGTAGGTGTGGGAAACCCGACCGAGGACCGCGCCCGGCGTAGGTCGTCGTAGGCCACCGTCTGGGTTGTCTCGCGGTCATTATCGACCACATAGGCGACCCGTTGTTCGTCATCGTATCCGGTGATGACAATGTCGTGACGGCTCATGTGCAATCGGACGCGCAGGTAAGGAAGTTCGCCGATGTCAGCCCAGACCATGACGGGTCGACCTTTGTCGATTTCGTCGGTCACAAATGCCCATCCCACGTCCGGGTCATCGGTCGATCGCACGACGAACTTTGCGCCAACCCGGGAGAGGTAATCTTGTTCCAGGTCGCTTCCTCGTCCTACCAGGTACACCTGGGGGAACAACTGCGTAGAGCGGACGTACGAGAAGTCCAAGGCTCCGCCGAGGGTGAAGACCAATCCTTCACTGAGTGCTTCTGTCCCCCATCCGAGTTGGGCCCATTCAGTAAGGTCACGAAGCGCACCGGAACCACAGTGCCCTCCCCTCCTATGGGGATAGGGAATTTGAATCCTCGTCATCGCCGCTTCCTCTCTTGTCAGTAGCACTGTTGAGACTCGTCAAAAGCTACGTTTCATCACGGCTTCCCGGCTGACAGTAGGTGCCAACACCAACACGCGTGACCGCAGCCAACCTCAGCCGCGCATCTCGACCGCCTATGGCGATGGGGCACATTGACTTTCGATCGCTAGTCCTGCATCAACACGTCAACGGTAAGAGCCACAGACGCGCAGCACTCAACCGTTGTACTCAGCTCGCTTGCTCCCGTGGTCGCGCTCCCGCGCTTCGGCTGCTTTATCAGAATCGGATGAGTCCTCGGATGTTGCGGCCCGATCGCATATCCGCGTAGCCTTCGTTGATCTGATCGAGGGTGTACTCACGGGTGATCAGCTCATCCAGCTTGAGGTGTCCGGCGTTGTAGAGCTCGACGAGCCGCGGGATGTCGTGGGCGGCGTTCGACGAACCGTACAGAGCGCCGCGGATCTGCTTTTCATACAGCGTCAATTCCAGCAGTGAACCCGACATCGAGGTGTCTTCGGGGTGCCCGATCGCGGTAACGACCACACGGCCGCGTTTACCGACCAAGGACAGCGCCTCGCCGATGTAGGACCCTTCGGCGACATCGGTGGTCAAGACGCAGACATCGGCGAGTTTGCCGCGGGTGATGTCACTGATCAGTGACCAGGCCTCGTCGATCGTGGCAACGGCATGCGTCGCACCGAAACCGCCGGCTTGTTCACGCTTGAACGCCACCGGATCGACAGCCACGATGTTCAACGCGCCCGCGATGCGGGCACCCTGAATCGCATTCATGCCGATGCCACCGGCTCCGATCACTACCACGGTATCCCCGGCACGCACCTCACCGGTGCGCACCGCCGACCCGTACCCGGTCGTCACACCACACCCGATCAACGCCGCCTTGTCCAGCGGTGTCCCCTGGTCGATTTTGACCAGAGACGCCTTGGGGACCACGGTGTATTCCGAGAACGTGCCCAGCAGGCACATCTGGCCGACGTCCTCACCCCGGGCATGGAAACGGTAAGTGCCGTCGATCTGGGGTCCCATCATGAGCGCGGCACCCAAGTCGCACATGTTCCCCATCCCCCGCGCGCAATAGGAACAGTGCCCACACGACGGCAGGAACGTCAGGATCACCGAATCGCCCTCGGCGACGTTCTCGACACCCGCACCCACTTCGACCACGGTGCCGGCACCCTCGTGGCCACCGACGACGGGCAGCGGAATGGGCAGGTCGCCGGTCACGAGGTGTTCGTCGGAATGGCACAACCCGGTCGCGGTCAGCTGGACGAGCACTTCATCGGGGCCGGGAGGATCCAACTCGATGTCCTCGACTTCCCACTTTTCTCCTAGGCCCCACAGCACTGCAGCACGTGTCTTCATATGTGTCTCCTTAACGTCAGTGTTTCGGTCGCAGTGGATTGATGATTCACGCCAGCGTCTCGATGATGAGGTCACCGTCGCCGAACTGGCGGCGCAGCTTCTTCTTGTCGAACTTGCCAGTGGAAGTCAGCGGAATGTCGGTGACGAACGCCCACCGTTCCGGTAGCCACCACTTGGCCACCCGCGCACGCAGAAATTCGGTCAGCTCCGCCGCGGTGGCGGTGCGGTCGGCAGCCAGGACGACCACCGCCAGCGGCCGTTCCTGCCACTTGTCGTCGGGCACTCCAATCACCGTGGCGGTGCGCACCGCAGGGTGAGCGGCCAACTCGTTCTCCAATTCCACCGAGGAGATCCATTCGCCCCCGGACTTGATGACATCCTTGGAGCGGTCGGTCAGCGCGATGAACGCGTCCGCGCTGATCGTCCCGACGTCCCCGGTACGCAACCACCCGTCCGGCGACGCCGCCGGACTGTCATTCTCGTAATACGACTGAGTGATCCACGGGCCGCGGACTTGAATCTCCCCCACCGATTTTCCGTCCCACGGTTGTTCTGCACCGCTGTCATCGACGATGCGGGCCTGCACACCGGCCACCACCCGGCCCTGGGTTGCGCGCAGGTGAAGCGACCTCTCCGGGGTATCAGAACTCCGCGGCAGAGCGACCGAGGCCAGCGGGGAAGTCTCAGTCATCCCCCAAGCCTGCACAATGCGGATGCCCAGCTCGTCATAGGCGGTCATCAACGACCGCGGAACCGCCGAACCACCGCAGGCCACCATCTTCAGCGAACTCACGTCATGGCCGGGATTGTCGCGCAGGTAGTGCAGAACATCGGTCCAGATCGTCGGCACCGCCCCCGCCATCGTCGGTCGCACCGCCTCGATCATCTCCACTAGAGGCCCCGCCTGCAGGAAACGGTCAGGCAGCAGAAGCTGCGCGCCGGCCATCATCGCCGCATACGGCAACCCCCACGCGTTGGCGTGGAACATCGGAACGATCGCCAACACCGTGTCGTCATGACCGATGCCCAAGGCATTCGAAGTGCACGCCGCCTGCGAGTGCAACCACGTCGAACGATGGCTGTAGACAACACCTTTCGGATGCCCGGTGGTACCGCTCGTATAGCACATCGCTGCGGCCGACTGCTCGTCGACGTCGGGCCAGTCGAACGTACTCGACTGGGCGGCCACCACATCGTCGTACCGTAGGACGTCCTTTCCGCACCCCTCGACCGCGGCAAGATCGCCGGTTCCGGTCACTAGCACCGTGCGCACCGAGGTCATCGACGGCAACGCCGCCGCCAAAAGGGCCAGCACCGTACTGTCGACGATGATCACCCGATCCTCGGCATGATTGGCGATCCACGTCAGCTGTTCCGGCGGCAGCCGCAGGTTCAACGTATGCAGCACCGCGCCCATCGACGGCACCGCCGCGTAACAGTCCAGATGCTCCTGGTTGCTCCACTGTAACGTCGCGACACGCTCATCTCCACGGATGCCGATCTGGCGCAGAGCATTTGCCAACCGTGCCGCACGCTCACCCACCTCGCGATAGGACACCCCAGAGATCTGCCGGGGTCCGCGCGCAGTCAGCACCTCGCGATCGCCATGAACTGCCGAAGCATGGGCCACGATCGCGGGCACAGTCAACGCAACGTCCTGCATCGTGCTCCTCATCGCACACCCGCCCTACAGCCCGCGGTGAGGCGAGGGTCACGCATCGATGAGGTCCTGCCGATTCTGGCTCTCCAGCATCAACCGGTACTCGGGGAACAGGTTCTTGGCCTGCGGGATCAACTTGATCAACTTCGGCACCGGACCTTTCGCACGTACCGTTCCCTTGGCCATCGCCATCGTCAAGTTCACCTTCCCCAACCAGAACTTGTTCCCCGTGTCTGCCGACATGAACAACTCCACGTTGGGCACCGCGGTACTGGCCGCTCCGGTCTCCACCACCTTGTTCGGCATGTCCACCGTCACAACCGCATCCGGATCTGTGTAATGCACCCGCAACACCACACCCGAATTCGCGAGCTTGTCCGCCAGACCTTCCTTCTCCAAACCCCGCCGAAAGATCCCGCCCAGGAAGGCATAGACCTCGTCCTCGTCCCTAAATACCGCCACCGTCAACCTCAACTAACCTCATTGTCAGAACAGAACAGAACAGAACAGGCACCGACTTCTGACGCTGCTCCTCCGGAAAGAATCGTCATGCTCGTTGGGAAACCCCACTAGGTCCTGATGCGCTGCGCCAAGGCGACCGCCGGGCAGCCGCTAGCGTTCCTTTGCCAGCGGGGCTGGATGGCAATTGTCACTGAAGTACCTCTCCAAGACACGCGTCGCATCCGCCGTCGTCGTTCCCACCGCCTACGCACCGCCGGCACCTCAGTCCGAGCCGGCGAGCACCAGTTCGGCCCGTTCGACGGCGACTTGCTGCGTGATGACCCGCTTGCTGAACATGAAGTCGCGGGGACGGTTGATGCAGTCGGCGGCAATGAGCTCGCCGGCACGGAGGTAGAAGCAGGTGAAGTCGCGGTCCCGGGTCGGGTCGCCGCTGAGGACGACCTCGTCGTACCCGGTGTTGAGACCGGCGATCTGGAGCTTGAGGTCGTATTGATCTGACCAGAACCATGGAAGGGCCGCAATCTTCTTGGACTTCCCACAGACGGTCGCGGCGGCGACCTTGGCCTGCTCGGCCGCGCTCGGCACGGACTCCAGGCGGATGCGACGGCCGTAACGGGCCATGTCGTGGCTGGCGCAGTCCCCGGCGGCCACGATGTCGGGGTCGCTAGTCCGGGCCCGATCGTCGATCACGACGCCGTTGTCGACGACCAGGCCCGCGGTGGCGGCGAGCTCGGTGTTCGGCTCCACGCCGATGCCGACAATGACGAGGTCGGCGGGAATTGATTCGCCACTGGCCAGGATTACTTCGCGGACCCTGCCGTCGCCGGACAGAGCCTCGACCAGCGTGCCCGTCCGGATGTTGACGCCCTCCTCCCGGTGGATCCGGTCGAAGAACTCCGATACCTCCGGGGCGGTGACCCGTTCAAGGACGCGCCCGGTCGCCTCGAGCAGGGTGACCTCCAGACCCAGTGCACGCAACGAGGCGGCTGTCTCCAGTCCGATGTAGCCGCCGCCCACGATCACCGCCCGACGCCCGGGGCCGGCGGCCTCTCGGATCATCTCGCCGTCCGCGGCGGTGCGTAGGTAGAAGACTCCGGCCAGGTCCGCTCCCGGGGTGGGGAGCCGACGAGGCCGGGCGCCAGTGCACAGCGCGAGCTTGTCGTAGGGCAGTGCGTCGCCGGTACTCAGCACGACATGACCAGCCGAGCGGTCGATCGCCGCCACCGTCGCATCCAGGAGTCGGATCCGCTGCTTGGCGTAGAAATCCGAGTTGCGGATCGCGAGTTCGGCCAGTTCGCATTTGTCGGCCAGGTACGACTTGGACAGCGGGGGCCGCTGGTAGGGCAACGCCGACTCATCGCCGACGAGGACGATCTCGCCGTCCCACCCTTCTCGGCGAAGACTGGCGGCGAGCTGGGTGCCCGCGTGGCTGGCCCCCGCGATGACCGCTCGCTGCACGGTCATGCGCCACCTTTCGGGATGAGGCGGACCATCAGCTTACTGATCCCCCTCACGAAGTTGGACTGCACGTACTCGGGCTCACCGACGACCTCGATGTTCTCGAACCGCGGAAGCAGCTCCTCCCACAGGATCCGCAACTGCATCTCGGCCAGCCGGTTACCCATACAGCGGTGCACGCCGAAACCGAAGGAGATGTGGTTACGGGCGTTGGCCCGGTCGATAATCAGGTCATCGGGCCGATCGAACACGCGCTCGTCGCGGTTGCCCGAGGCGTACCACATCAGGACCTTATCGCCCTTGCGGATGAACTGCCCGTTGAGCACAGTGTCGGCCTTGGCGATCCGGCGCATATGCGCGAGCGGGGTTTGCCACCGGATGATCTCCGAGACCATGTTGGGGATCAGCTCGGGGTTCGCCTTCAGCTTCTCAAACTGGTCAGGGAACTCGTTCAGCGCCAGAACACCACCGCTCATGGAATTGCGGGTCGTATCGTTGCCACCCACGATCAGCAATACCAAGTTGCCCAAGAACTCCATCGGGCGATCGATCAGGTCCTTGGTGCTCTCGTCGCTCTGCAACATGGTGATCAGATCGAAGCCGGGCAGCTCTCCGGCAGCTTTCCGGGCTGCCTTGTCCCGCCAGTGAGCGCTGAGACCTCTAGCCATATCGACCATGCCGCGAAATATCTCGTCGTTGTCCGAGGGCCCACCGTTGGCTTGCTCCATGGAGGTGGCGAGATCGGACCATTGGACGAGCTTGCGCCGCTGCTCGTACGGGAAGTCCAGCAGCGTGGCCAGCATGCGCGCGGTTAGCTCGATCGAGACGTGCTGCACCCAGTTGAACGGTTCGCCAAGCGGCAGAGCGTCGAGCACGTCTACCACCCGCTCGCGGATGAGGCCCTCCATCTCACGCAGGTTCTTCGGTGCGACCACACCCTGGACAGCCTGCCGTTGCCGGTCGTGTTTCGGGGGGTCCATCGCGATGAACATCGCAATGTCGAGGAAGCGCGGCGGGCTCCCGATGACGATGAACGGCTCGGAGGAGAAGACCTCGTGGTTCTTGTCGACGGCCACGATGTCGGCATGCCGCGTCACCGACCAGAACGGGCCGAACGCGCTGTGGGCCTGATAGTGCACGGGAGCCTCGTTGCGTAGGCGCTCGTAATAGGACTTCCAGCGACCCTGACGATAGAGGAAAGGATTGCTAAGGTCGATGTCGGTCAGTTCAACCTCGTCAGCCGGCGGGATCGGTCGCTCGATGAAGATTTTTTCACCGTTGGTGCCGGTGACCCAGCGCCGCGTTCTGTCGTAGAGGTGGGCGCCCTGGATTATTCGGTCCATCGGAATTGTTGCCTGAGCCTTGGCAGTGACTGCCTCGCGAATATTGCTCACGTCTCACCTCTCTTTCGTCATCACAGTTGGAACTCGGGCAGATGGACGATCAAACCGTCCCACGCCTCAGAGACCTGCATCTGGCAGGACAGCCGGGAGGTCGGCTGACGCTCGGGGTTCATCGCGAGCATCTCCTCTTCATTGGCCCCGGAGAGGCCGACCCGATCGGACCATTGCGGATCGACGATCACATGGCAGGTGCCGCACGCGGCTTCGCCTCCGCAGTCGCCGTCGATGCCGGGCACCGCATTGTTGGTCGCGACCCGCATCAGTGACTGACCTTCCTCGAGAGGCGCCTCATACTTCTCGCCGCCGTGGGAGACAAATGTGACAACTGCCATAGCCAGGCTCCTTGCGTGTCCTCAGTTACTTGACACAAGTCTTGCGCCAGATGAGCGCTGCGGCTATGTTCGCCGGAGTCAGAAACTTGTGATTTCGGCTCAAAGGGGCCATGGTCAGTGAACCCCAATGACGCGGGTGTGCCCCCACTCGCATTCGTGCAAATGCTCGAGAGCCCGGCGTTTGACCCAGACGCCGTCGCGCGGCTTCGCAACATCATGGCTCGCGAAGGAACCGACGAGGCGACGCTGATTCAGCGTGATGTCCAGGCCCCGTTACGGTGGTTTCGTGAGGCGTACCCCGGTCTAGACATCGATCAGGCAACGCTGCTCGGATTTGCGTTAGCCGAACAGGCACAGTTGACGTCCTTCGGCCCGCTGAGTGTTCCGCTGGTCAGCGCGGGCTCAGTGGCCGAGATCGTAGAGCTGCTGACTTATCTGCCGTTGATCACGACGGCTGTCAAAGCACAGTTTCATCCAGATGACCAAGGCCTCACCGTCGGGCTCTGGGGACACACCAGCGATCGGGCCCTGGACTGCCTCGCCGTCACGTACGCCGGGTTGGCGTTGTTGCGACTGCTGGACATGCTCGTCCGTGCGGCGCCGACCCTCACACTCCACTTGAGTTGGCCAGCGCCCGCCGCCTTGAAAGATCGCGAGGACGACCTTACCGCCGGGCGCCTGTTCTTCGACGCTCCGATGTCCTTCCTCCATGTTCCCGCGGACACGCTCAACGAGGTGTGCCGGTTCTCCGATCCCGTCGCATACCGACTCGCCATCGTCGATCTGCAGCGAACTCTCGACCAGCGGAGCGAAACCACGTCGTTCTCGGAGAAGGTGAGACGGCTGCTGCAGAAGGAGCCCGGACGCCGAAGTAAACATTGGTTCGCACATGAGCTGTCAATGTCCACCAGCACACTCAAGCGGCGCCTCTCCGAAGAGGAGACCACCTTTCGCGAGTTGCGCCAAGCATTCCTGCGCGAGCGCGCGATGCTGCAGCTACTCGACCGATCCCTATCGGTGAGTGAGATAGCCACGGATCTCGGATACAGCGACCTCGCCAACTTCTCACACGCCTTCAAGCGATGGACCGGCCGCTCTCCGAGCGAGTTCCGGCTCTCACCACATTGAGCTGTCCCGGCGGGTCCGGAGATCCGACCTTTGCGGCGTCTTTCTGCAGCGTCGCCTCTCCCCGGGTGTTCGATGGAGGCCCGAGCCTGCGCGCCGGGCAGCAGATTCACCCGGTCACACAAGCCGGCCAGATGCTCGGCCAGCACCGAATCCAATTGGCGGGCATGACCGAAAGTGAACTCCCGCAACAGCGTTCCCATCGTTGACGGGGGATACACCCGGCGGAAAAAGGGATTTATGCCGCCAGCGCGGACCAGGTCGACATCATCGATGTAATCCGCGCCCGCTTACATGCTCGCGATCAGGGTGGCCAGTTTCGGAGCCGGATTGGCCGACCTCGACTTGACCCTGGGAGCTGCGATGTGAATCTTGTTGGCCAACAACTCCGATAGGCCTGCCTGCTCAGCCAGCGCCATCACCGGCACCAGGCCCGCGCACGACACCAGATATCCTCATCGAACACATCGGACCGCGGGGTGAACGTGTGGGACACTCGCGCCGGAAGTGCCGTTCTCGAACTGGACCGATTGTTGCCTGAACAATATCAATCTTCCCAGCTCAGAACGCACTTTCCTTATCCCGACACCCCGACAAACAGTCCATTGTCAGTGGATCGAGGCCAAGACCGCTCAAGTCACAGCTATCTATAGCCAACGCCGAGGTAGCGGAGCGCCACCCGCGAGATCCGCGCACCCGTGGTGGCGATGTCCGCGGAGGGAAGAACGACGTGACTCACGGTGAGCCGCACCAGAACGTCTGCGACCTCCTCGACGTCTTCGGAGTCGAGATCGGCGAAGTGGTCGTGAAACCACGCGACCAAAGCCGCGGAGGAGAGCTGGAGCAGGGACGCCGATGTCGGCAGGAGAGGAAGAACGCCCGTCGTCGGCGCACCGGCGCGATCATCCCCTGAGTGGTTGGACGTCAGCACCGACTTCAGGAGCGGACTGGCTTCTGCTTCACGCAGGGTGAACCGCACCGCTGCGGTGATGCCGCCCTGAACGTCGCCGGTGTGTTCGGCGAGAATGGCGTGGATACCCTCCAGGAAGCGCTGACCCTCGGCCACCACGAGCGCGTCACCAAGTCCCTGCTTATCGCCGAACTCCTTGTATAGCGTCGGTCGGGAGACGCCGACAAGTTCGGCGACCTCACTCACTCGGACTTGTTCCCAGCCCTTCTCAATGGTGAGTTCCCGTGTCGCCCTCAAGACGTGCTCGCGGATATGTCGGCGAAACGACATCCGCGCCGAATCAGTTGGCATACGAGCAGAATAGGTGGCGAACTGGGATCTCCCGCGCAGCCCGACGACTGGCGTCAAACGGTACGGTCGAGAAAGTCGACGACCGCCGTCGAGAATGCGTCGTTGTTGTCGCCAGCAACCATGTGGCCCGCGCCTGACACGTCAACGGTTTGCGCGTGGGGAACCAAGGTGAGGAAATCCTTCACTGTCTCTTCGGAGACTATGTCCGACAGCAGGCCGCGGACCAGCAGCGCCGGCGCGGACACCTGTCGCGCGCCATCGACAAGGAATGCGCTCATCATCTCGAACTCCTCTGCGCCGTCGTCTGAATCACTCTGCAGGAACTGAAAATTCGACGTCGCAAACGCCGGATCCCATCGCCAGGCCCAGCGACCGTCTCCACGTCGGCGGAGGACTTTTTGAAGGCCGTCGACGTTTTCGGGGCGAGGGCGGTGCGGGTTGTAGGCGGCGATCACGTCAGCGGCCGACTCTAGGCTGTCGAAACCTTCGGGATGGGCCGACATGAACGATAGGACTCGGCGGGCGCCGTGCATCTGCATTCGCGGAGTGATGTCAACCAGGACGACGGCCTGCCATAGCTCCGATGGGGCGAGCAAGTGCGTGCCGAGGATGGTCAAACCGCCCAACGATGCCCCGATCGCGGCAACTGGGCGGGCGGAGCCGGCGTACGCGCGCACGGCCAACAGGTCGGACCCCAGCCGTTCGATGTCATAGCGTCCGTCTGGATCCCAGTCGCTGTCACCATGTCCCCTTGCGTCGTAGGCGGCAACGGTGTAGCCCCGCTGATGCAATCGTTGGGCGGTGACATCCCAGGCGTGCCGGCTCTGACCACCGCCGTGAAGGAGCAACACGACCGCCCGCGGTCCGTCACAGCGGTAGAAGTCGACCGCCAGCGAGAGCCCATCCACCGTGGGCACGCGCTCGACGACAGGAGCGGACAAATCATGTGCTCTGTTTGCAGACATCAAGAGATGGCCTTCGGTGCGACGACGGTGACGGTGCCCTGCGCCGCACACACCGCTCTGCCGTCGTTGCAGATGTCGATACGTGCCACACCGCTGGTTCTGCCCAGCGAGATGATCTCAGCCGTGGCTACACAGGTTCCGCTGGAAACTGGACGAAGCAAATTCAGTTTGAACTCCGTCGTCGCGACCCAGGATCCCATCGGAATCACGGGATAAAACACCACTCCAAGGCAATGGTCGACCATGGCCGACAAGCAGCCGCCATGCAAGTTGCCGAAAGGCGTCTTCAGGTCGTCGCGTGCGTCCATCTCCGCGACGAGCCGTCCAGCAGTGAAGTCAGTGTGCCGGAAGCCGAGGTAACCGGCCAACCCGCCCGTGGTTTCTGCTGCGCTCTGCAGTTGTTCAGCGACCTGCTGGTTGAACGTGGTGAACTGCACAGACATGTCCGGCCTCCTACCTCAGCTGTGGTTGAGACATTACGCCTTGTCTGTCACATCGGTCGACAATGGTCGCTCGCCAGGATTGCGGGAAGGAGAAACCTTGAAAGAAATGTCCGGAGCCCGTCACGACTGCGCTCCCGCGGTCCTCGAACAGTCAGCAGGCTCAGTATCGTGCGGAGAACCCACTCGGCGGCGTCGTCGACGGAGACGCCCGGTTCTACGTAACTCCAGTGTCTCCTGAAGATGGGACGGAGAAACTCGGTGACGAGTTCGAAGAGTGACGTCGAGGTCCCCGCCGCGAGGCCAACGCCGGCGAGTTCCTCGTCGCTGCCGAACAACAATCCGATGATCTCTTCGCGGCGCGCGGCCTCAACTGTGTATTCCACGAAATCGACGAGAGCGGAGCCCAGATCGGTGTGCTCCGCGATCCGGGGGTTGATGCGATCGAGATAGCGCTCGGCGGCGCGAATGATGACGCCCGACATCACCGCCTCCCGATTAGGGAAGTAGCGATACACCGTTGCCCTGGAGACACCCGCTGTTCTGCCGATGTCCTCCATGGTCGTGCCTACCACGCCGCAACTCTCTAGGCACCGCTCGGCAGCATCTAGCAATCGGTCGCGAGCGGAACCACGATCTGACGGCGCGGCGGCACCCCATCGCACCAACTTCGTCGACACAACAGCCAGTATGCCGCGGGCGCACACCATTGTGGCTTGACTGCAGATATGACACCATCGCATTCGTGTCTCACAACAGCCCGTGGCCCTGAGCGAGTGATCGATTGTCGGTAGAAGCGCGTACTCCGGTGGTGGTCGGCGTAGGCGAAGTAACCCATCGCGGGGACGACGTCGTCACCGGCCTCGGTTGGTATTCGACGAAACATTCGGTCGGTGTGTGGTCGGCCACCCCTCCACCAACCGGGTGGCGACTGATCGACACGGCAGACGAACAAGCTCAGATCGATTCATCGCGGCTGGCCGTCGCAGGCGTCGACGAGGCGACCGGTCGCGCGACAGTGGACGGGTACACGGTCGAATACGACCGAGACGGGCGACCTCGATGGACACCGATCATCGCGCACCTGTCCGACGGGCGAAGAGTCGTCGCACGCAGCGACGATCCGCAGATTGCCGAGGCGATGGCGGGCGAGATGTACGTTGGCAGAACGGTTTGCCTCCGAAACACAGGGTCGTCCACGGGATTCGAGCTTCCATGATCGCCGAGGCCATGGTGTTGACCGGACCGCGGAATCTGGAGCGGCGCCAGATGACCATCCCCGACGTCGGTGACCGCGGTGCGATCCTGCGAGTTGAAGCATGTGGTCTATGCGGTACAGATCACGAACAATTCACCGGACACCTGCCTGCCGGCTTCTCATTCGTTCCAGGTCACGAAATCGTCGGCATCGTCGAACATGTCGGCAATGCGGCCAGCGAACGCTTGTGCGTCCAGGCCGGCCAGCGCGTGGCCGTCGAGGTGTTCCGGTCCTGCCGAGACTGCCCGGAGTGTCGCCGCGGCGAATACCGGCGATGTGCGGTGAACGGCATCGCCACCATGTTCGGGTTCGTCGACGTGGAGATCGGCGCCGGGTTATGGGGCGGATACGCCACCCATGTGGAGCTTCCGTGGGACGCGATGCTACTCCCGATTGCCGAAGACATGGACCCCGTTCTCGCCACGTTGTTCAACCCTCTCGGGGCCGGTATCCAATGGGGGAAAACTCTTCCCGACACCAAGGCGGGGGGTATCGTAGCGATACTGGGACCGGGCATCCGCGGGATCTGCGCGGCGGTGGCGGCGAAAGAGGCGGGAGCCGCTTTCGTCGCGATGACCGGCATCGGTCCACGCGACGATCAGCGACTGGCCATAGCCAGATCATTCGGTGTCGACCTGCCCATCGACGTATCGCAGGACGATGCAGTGACAGCGCTCCAGCGTGAGACAGGCGGACAGCTTGCCGACGTGGTCGTCGATGTCACCGCCAAAGCACCCTCCGCGTTCGCCGACGCCGTCGCCCTTGCCAGGCCTGGCGGCACGGTCGTGGTTGCCGGCACCCGCGGCGGAGGCGGCGCGCCCGGCTTTGAACCAGACACGCTGGTGTATAAGGAATTACACATCTCCGGTGCACTCGGCGTGGAGTATCCCGCCTACCGGGCAGCCCTCGAGATTCTGGCCACGCGCCGCTGGCCGTTCGACCGGATCACAAGAGAATCAACCGGATTCGCTGGTCTCGCGCCGCTGCTCAGTTCGCTTGCAGATGAAAATGCCAAATCGAGTGCGGCCCTGCACAACGTCTTCGTGCCCACGCCCTCACAGCATGCGGAGCTTCAACAGAGAAAGGTCACGTGACGAGGACGGAACGCGTACCGATGCTCGACCTTGAGCAGGCCCGGCTGCGGGCTGCCGAGTGTGGGCTGCCCGAAGAGATGGCAGAACTGTCAGTATTTCGCGTGGCACTTCACCAGCCGAGCCTCGCAGTGGCCCTGTACGGAATGCTCGAGGCGCTGCTATTTAACGGTGTGCTCGACGCCCGGCTACGCGAATTGATCATCATGCGCATCGGCTGGGTAACGGGGTCGGTATATGAGTGGACACAGCATTGGCGAATCGCGACGCTGCTCGGTGTGGCTTCGGATGACCTTCTGGCGGTGCGTGACTGGCAAAGTTCCAATCGTCTGGGCCATGCCGAGCGTGCAGTCCTGGCGGCGACCGATGATGTGGTACGTGACGGGGTCATTGCCGAGGAAAACTGGGCCGCGTGCCACAAGGCATTCAATGGCGATCACGCGGTTTTGGTCGAACTTGTCGGAGCGATCGCCAATTGGCGGCTCTTTTCGATCCTGCTTCGATCCTTGAATATTCCGCTTGAGTCGGGTACCGACTCCTGGCCGCCCGATGGGCGAGCCCCTCGACGTGACGATTGAGTAAAAACCGGTTGTTCAGCAATCGCACCCAAGTTGAAGCTCGGTTACCCCTTATGTTCCTAGTCAGTTGTGGGCTATTGAATTTCAAACGGGTAGTTGTGATTTCGGTCTCATAGCCACGGTCTCGGGGTAATGCCACCAACTAAACATGTGGAGCCAACTGTTCTGGGACGCCTACACCAGCTTGAAGCACGCTCCGTCATACGAATACGATCCAAGGCATGTCGAGGTTCTTCGCGACTCAGGCCAACTGTTACTACTGGGAGAGTCGTTCAATCGGGTCGCTGGCAACAGAACGCCAATGAAGGCGATCGCCAGCAGTCACCGCACACAGCACCTCAAGCAGAGAATTCAAGAGCCCGCTGCTGCAAGCTAGACCCGGCGTCCGACACCGAGGCGCTGCCGCCTCCATGCAGCTGACCACGAACGCCAGCTGCGCCGAAGTCCCACCGGGGACGGCAAACACCTTCCGCCGCAACACCTTCGGATGCAGCTTGGACGGAAGGCCACCAGCCACCATGATATCGACCGTCTCGGCGTCGCCAGCACCGCGGACGAATCGGTGTACCGGCCCGTTGCCACCTCGCCTCCGGCTTGCGCAGGTCAATCTCTCAGGTCGTCGTTGCCACACTCAGGAGTGACATGTACAAATCACGGTTCAGCGAGTGTACAGTTCACGGTGTGGAGGTATCCGTGACCGAGTTGCGCGCGCACCTTAGCGATTGGCTCGATCGAGTTCGGGCTGGTGGTGAGGTCGTCATCACCGACCGCGGGATTCCGGTCGCGCGACTCGCTGCGCTGGACAGCGCAGGCACCTTGGAGCGTCTCACGGCCGAAGGCGTGATTGGCAGGGCCACCGCGCAGCGGCCCGTCGCTGCGGGACGGTCCCGGCCCAGGCCGCGGCGGCCGGTGTCTGACCAGGTCAGCGACCAGCGGCGCTGACCGGTGCCGCTCGTCTACTTCGACGCCAGCGCCTTCGTCAAACTTCTCACCACCGAGACAGGGAGCTCGCTGGCGTCCGCGCTATGGGACGGCTGCGACGCCGCATTGTCCAGCCGTCTGGCCTACCCCGAAGTCCGCGCCGCACTCGCTGCAGCAGCCCGCAATCACGACCTAACTGAATCCGAGCTCGCCGCTGCCGAGCGTGACTGGGAGGACTTCTGGGCCGCCACCCGCCCAGTCGAACTCACCGCGACAATTGAACAGCACGCCGGCCGCCTCGCCCGCGCCCATGCCTTGCGCGGAGCCGACGCTGTCCATCTGGCCAGCGCGTTGGCAGTCGGCGACCCCGGCCTGATCGTCGCCGTTTGGGACCGACGCCTGCACGCCGGAGCCCAAGCCGCCGGGTGCCGACTCGCCCCCGCCCAACTCGACCGCTAATCCGACCGCTCGACGTCAGAGGTGGGTCGACCCCGGCATGGATGACGATCAGGTACCGATTCGCCAGGTCAGAACCCGTGTCGTAAGTGGCCAAGTCCCCCCTCGGACACCCAATCAACGCGAGCGAAATGATCGCTCGCCATCACGCCGGGTTCAGCTTTCCGGCTGCGGCGACCACCCAGCACAACTGTTCGTGGAAGATGTCGCTGTGCGCACCCGAGGGGCTTTTGTCCTCGATCACCACGTCCGACGCGTTCAGATTCAGGATCTGACCAGGCCGGAACGGGTAGGCCGCCCCTTTGGCGCCCAGGCTCTGCGTCGACGAGTTGTACGCCCCGTGGGATCCCATCGCCCGCCAGCGGAACAACGGATCATCGGCGCCGGCCGCGTCCTCGCCTGCCGCGGCCGAGGCCAGCGGATAGAACGTGCCGAGCGCGCGGTCGTGGCTGGAGAAGCAGACCGTGAGCGGGCCGTCGATGCGGTTGAGCATGCCGACCAACTCGCCGGCGCCTTTCCGGAACGGCAACCGTTCGGTGAACGTGAAGCGGGAGTACGCGCCCTGCAACAACGTCACGGCTTTGACCGGTGAGGGCTGGACCTCACTCATTCCGGCCAGTGCGTACGACACCACCCGGGCCCCGAAGCTGTGTCCTACCAGGTGGATTCGCAGATCGGGGAACTCCGCGTGCAATCCGTCGATGACAGGGCCCAGTCCGCGCCGGCCCACCACCCCGGCGCGGTTCTTCATCTTCCAGTAGCTCAACTGCCGCAGGGCCTCCTTGGCGCCGTGCCACAGCCGCCCTGCGATGTCGCCGAGTCCGGCCGCTCCCCCGCCTGCACGGTCGTCGAATTGCACACCGGCGTTGGACAATTCGTCGGCGAAGGTGGTGAAAAGCTGCTCGGGATCCTGGTTTTCGGCAAGCATGCCAGGCCCGGCGTCCGGGGCGGCAACCTCTCCGTCGTTGAATCCGGCCTGGGTGGCAGCGCTGAAGGCCCGCAGCGCATCGAGCAGCTCAGGCAGGCGATCGTTGCTCGGCGGCGCCGCCAGCAGACCGTCGATGGCGTCCAGCTGCTCCTTGCCGTCGGGAAACATGTCCTTGAGCTCGTCGAGTTGCGCCGGGTCGAGGGACCGCGGCCCGGCCGGCACCTCTACCACCTCGTCTCCCAGTGCGGCGGCTCCCCCGCCGTCGTGCGCCGCGGGCCCGGTGAAATCCGGGATCGGTTCGTCACGCCAGAGTTGCGACGGCCATCGCAGGCCGACGAAGCCGACCGTGCGAGCCGGGTCGAGTTGTGGGGCCAGTAATCCGAACCACCGCTCGTAGAGCGATTTTGCGGCTGCCTCGTCGTTGTTCCAGCCGTGGGAGAAGATGATCAGGTCGGTCAGTCCCGCGGTGCTGATCCGGCTCTTGAGGTCGGCCACCACTGCTGGATCCGGATCACCGTCGGCATCGAACACCAGTCGCCAGATTCGATCTGCCAGGTCATCGGACATCGGGGTTTCCTTTCAGCTCAGACGGATTGCAGTGCACGCATGAGGTCGACCATGCCGCTGCCCTGAAATGCGGGGTCGCGATTCAACGAGGTCGCCGATTCGACGAAGATGCGTTTGACGGCCTCCGGTTCGCTGACGAACTCCCGCTGAACCGACAGGAACGCCGCGATGGCGCCCGACACGTGCGGTGCGGCCATGCTGGTGCCGCTCTCCTCGACGTACACCGGCACGTCGGGCCCGACGTCGATCTGATTGGTCACCGCCTCCCGGCGTTCTCCGGCTGCGGCCGAGGTGATGCGCTCGCCCGGCGCGACCAGATCGGGCTTGCGCCGCCCGTCTCCGGTGGGGCCGCGCGACGAGAAGTACGAGACGCCGAAGGTATGCGGCGAACTACGGTGCGTGGAACCGACGGTGATCGCACTTTCGGTGTTACCCGGGTCGTTGATGGTCATGTCGGCGGTGAACTTCACAGAATCCTTGCTGAATGCCGTGTTGAGTGACACGTAGCCCGAATTGCCCGCGGCCACCACCACGACCACGCCCGAACGCACGGTCTTGTCGACCTCGATACACATCGGGCTCTGCCCGCAGGCGTACCACTCCGCGTCGAACTCGTACCCGAGGCTGAGGTTCACGCCGTGGATCCGGGGCACCCGCTCGCTGCCGGCGTTGAGCTTCCGGACATAGGCCAACGCCTGCATGACCCGGCTCACCCTCGAGGTCTGGTCACCCGGCCCGAGCACCTTGAGACTTACCAGTTTGGCCTTCGGCGCCATGCCCGCCAACCGGTCCGGATCGGAGATCTTGCGCGGCGCCGTGATCGGATCACCGCCGTGCTCGGGGTCATTGAGCCGTTTCTCGACCACCACGACATCGGCGGACGTGCGGCCGACCAAACCCCCCGCGATGATCCCCGCCACATGCGTGCCATGCCCGTCGGTGTCGGTCAGGGGAGCGTCACCTCCGGTGAAGTCCCGGTGCAGATCGATCACCGAGGGATCCCGCAGGTTCTGGTACTCCGAGAAGTGCGCGTGTTTCTCGTCGATACCGGAATCGACCACGGCCCAGACGATTCCCTCGCCGTAGCTGCCGAACGACCGTTGAGCCGCGATGGCCTTGATGGTGGTCGAGGAGGCATCGATCTGCGGGTGCACCTCGAAGTCCGGCCAGATCCGGTAGACCGCCCGCTCGGGCCAGGTCTGGGGTACCGCGTCCGCCGACACCAGCGATTTGATCTGGCTCGACGTGAGCTCACCTGCCATGAACTGATCGGCCAACGGCACCGGAACGCCTGCTCCACCGACCAATTCCCACAGCCGCTCGACCCTCTCGATCGCGGCGGCGACCGACGGCTGAAAGGTCAGGTTGAGCTCGATCATGATCGGTATGGGTGCGGCGTCGTCTTCCTGTGCCATCGCCGTGCGCAGAGGCGCCGTCACGACGCCGGCCAGAACCGGGTCACGTTTGGGTGGTTCGGGGATCCCGGTCTCCGCGGGCGGTACGTCCGTGGGAGCCGCGGCGCGCACCGCCGGTTCCGTGACGGCCTCGGCCCGTTCACGAGCCTCAGCGACCGCGGCGCGACCTGCGGCAGTCAATTGCAGCCCGGCACCCTTCGCAGCCTTCGCGGTCACGAATTTCCTGCGACGCAGTCCGGCGACGGCGTCGTCAACCCTGTTGTGCCAATAGGGTTTGTCGTTCTCGTACTGTCGGTCCCGCTCGTCGAATTTCGAGGCGTATCTGGCTGCGACGGTCTCCGTCAGCGATGCCATGTCGGCCGCGCCGCCGGACTCCTCCAGCTCCCCCAGCGCGCTGAGCACCCGATCGGCCCACACTTCCCCCGTTGCACTCACCGCGCTCCTCGGCATAGTCCGCCACCGCAGCTTTTCCTGCGTCGATTGATCGTCGCTCAGCCGAGCCGCGCATACACGCGTATTCGACTACTCGAAGCACAAGGGGATGTTCGCATCGGGATCGAGTAGCCCACTACTCATGTCATTTCTGCTTCCGTGCACAACAATCATGGCCGACAGGCTCGATATTTCGGCCGGAGGGAAACAACCGATGGTGACCACGGCGCGACAAGCTCCAGTGCTCATCGCCACTGCCTGGTCCCGGTCGCGTTCGCTCATGGTCGCGCTCGCCGCCAGGGTGGCCCAGCAGATCGATCAGACGGTGGGCTGGGCCCGTCTTCCCAAGGCGGTCGGACTGGCCGTCCTGATCGGGCTGCGGCATCAGCTGCGAACGTCGAATCTGTATGCCGCCGAACCCGCCCCGGTCCCGCCGGGTGGTCCCGCCGGGGTCGGCAACTATCTGGGCGCACGCACCCGCGATGGGTCCTACAACGATCTCGCCGACCCCCGTATGGGTGCCGTGGGTTGCCGGTTCGGCCGTAACGTGCCACCCGAACACTCCTACCCTGAAAGCCCCCAACGACTGCTCGACCCGAACCCGCGGCTGATCAGCCGCACCCTGCTGACCCGCGACAGTTTCCAGCCGGCCACCACGCTGAACCTGCTGGCGGCGGCATGGATTCAGTTCGAGGTACACGACTGGTTCGCCCATGGCTCGGCCGCGACCCAACCCTGGGTGGTGCCGCTGCGCGACGACGATCCGTGGCCGCAGCGGCCGATGCGGGTGGAACGCACCGAGCCCGATCCTCACCCCAGCCCGGCCGGCCCGCCTACCTTCGTCACCCAGGAGTCGCACTGGTGGGACGCCTCCCAGATCTACGGCACCACACCGGAATTGGCCAGTGCGCTACGCGCCCCGGAGGGTGGGAAGCTGCGTATCGACGAGTCCGGCCTGCCACCACCGGAGGTCGAGGCGGCTGCCGACCTCACCGGCACGGCAGGCAACTTCTGGGTGGGGCTGGCCCTGCTGCACTCGCTGTTCATGCTGGAGCACAACGCCATCTGCGACCACCTGGCCGAGGCATACCCCTACCTGACCGGCCAGCAGCTCTACGACAAGGCGCGGCTGGTCAATTCCGCGCTGATGGCCAAGATCCACACCGTGGACTGGACGCCGGCCATCATCGCGCACCCGACGACGGTGACCGCCATGCACGTCAACTGGTTCGGGCTGCTGGGCAAGAAGCTGGGTCCGCGGTTCCGGCGAGGTTACCGGCCGTTCGGCAGCAGCCCGCTGCTCTACGGCATTCCCGGATCGCCGACCACCCATCATGGCGTGCCGTACTCACTGACCGAGGAGTTCGTCGCGGTGTACCGCATGCACCCGCTGATCCCCGACGAGTTCACCTTCCGCTCACTGGCCGACGACCAGGTGACCGCACAGCACGAGCTACCCGAGCTGTCGGTGCTCAACGTGCGGGCCCGGCTGAGCGAAACCCCGATGGCCGACCTGCTCTACTCGTTCGGCCGGGCCCATCCCGGGGCGTTGTCGCTGCACAATTTCCCGAGGCATCTACAGCACATGCACCGCGTGGACGGCACCCTGATCGACCTGGCCACCATCGACCTGATCCGGTGCCGAGAACGAGGTGTGCCGCGCTACAACGAATTCCGGAAGCTGTTCCGGCTCAAACCGGTGAAGACGTTCGAGGAGCTGACCGGCGACGCCGCGCTGGCGGCGGAGCTGCGTGAGGCCTACGACGACGACGTCGACCTCGTGGACCTGTTGATCGGCCTGTACGCCGAGCCGAAGCCACCCGGGTTCGGCTTCAGCGACACCGCATTCCGGGTGTTCATCCTGATGGCGACCCGCCGGCTGGAGAGCGACCGCTTCTTCACCACCGACTTCCGCGACGAGACCTACACCGTCGCCGGCATGAAGTGGGTTCAGGACAACGACATGCGCTCGGTGTTGTTGCGTCACTACCGCGAGTTGACCCCGGCCCTGGCCGGGGTGGCCAATCCGTTCGCCCCCTGGAACCGTGTCTCCCCCACCCGAAAGGCATCCACATGACCACTGCCGAGGTGCAGCGCATCATCGAGAATCTCAAGCCGGTTCCCTACCGCGACGACCTTGAGCAACCAAAACCCGGTGAGGCTGAGGACATCGAAAAGATCGTCAAGGCGCTGCGCAAGAACAACGAACGGGCCTACCGGAAGTTCAAGCACGGACTGCGTGACGCACATGCCAAGAGCCACGCCGTCCTCCGGGGCGAGCTCATCGTCAACCCGGATCTGCCCGAGGTGCTCGCCCAAGGGATGTTCTCCGAAGCGCGCAGCTATCCGGTGATCGCCCGGATCTCCACCACCTCGGGAGTGCTGCGCAGCGACAAGAACCGTGGCGTGCGCGGACTCGGCATCAAAGCCATCGGTGTGCACGGCGAGCGCGCCATGAAGAATCCCGAGGACGATCCGAACGTCACACAGGACTTCGTGCTCGTCACCCACGAGGAATTCCTGTTCGCCGACGCCCACGCGTACCGCAGGCTGGGCATGCTGAGCGCCACCCTGCTGGCCAGGTTGTCCGACCGCGCGTTGTGGGTGGGTAGCGAACTGCTGAGCGCGCTCAAGAAGATCGGTCTGCCGATCCCCGAGAATCTCGCCGTCTTCGCCGCCCCCAACCGCCCGATCCTGGGCGAGACGTTCTACTCCTCCGCACCCATCCGCTATGGCGACTACGTGGCCCGCTTCAAGTACGAACCGACCTCGCCGGAGGTCAAAGCCCTTGCCGACCAAACCCTTCCGCGTAATCCTGGACAGGACGAGCACCGCGACCTCATCATGGCATTTTTCGAAAAGCATTCGGCGGAGTACACATTCAGCGTGCAACTGTGCCTCGACACGGCGGAGATGCCGATCGAGGATGCTACGCGCCCGTGGAACTCTCCGTACCTGCCGGTGGCCAAGGTGGTCTACCCCAAGCAGAACCCGTACAGCGCACTACGCCGCGCCTATGGCGACGACGTGTTGTCCTTCAACTCATGGCGAGGCCTGGAGGCGCACCGGCCGCTGGGATCCATCAACCGGCTGAAGCTCAAGGTGTACGAGGCCTCGAGCGACTTCCGGCACCTCAAGAACAACATCGAACGACGTGAGCCCTTCGACATCTCCGAACTTCCGGATTGACGCCAGCGAACGGGAAATGCTTGCAATGGGAAGAACATCCACGCCTACGGCCAACACGCAACGCCCCATCGACCCCTTGTTCGGCAGCGTACCGGGCCTGGTGCCCCTAGACTCAGGATTCATGCCTGGTCAGTGGCAGCTTTTGGACCGGCCCGCCGAGCACGAGGCCATTCGGGCCGCCCTCAGCGGGGCCGACAGCTGCGGAGTCGTCCTCGTCGGAGCCGCGGGCGTCGGCAAGACCACACTGGCGCGCACCGTCACCGCATCGTTGAGCCGCAAGGTGCACTGGACCGCCTGCACCGAGTCATCTCGCAGCATTCCGCTCGGCGCATTCGCCCACTGGGTGTCGCCGTCCGGATCGCGGGACCCCATCGCTCTCATCGGGTCGGCGCGTGAATCCCTTGTGGCCGACGGCGACACCATCGTCGGCATCGACGATGCGCATCTGCTGGACCAGTTGTCGGCGACGCTGCTACACCAGATCGCCGTGGAGCGCTCGGGGCACGTGGTGGCAACCGTGCGCAGCGGGGAACCGGTGCCCGATGCCGTCACCTCGCTGTGGAAGGACGGTTATCTCCAACGCTTCGAACTCAGCCCGTTCACCAAGCAGCAGAGCATCGCGCTGATCGAAACCGTCCTGGGCGGAACGCTGGAGGGGCTCAGCGCCGACGTGATGTGGGAGACCTCGGGCGGCAACCCACTGTTTCTGCGCAACATGGTCGAGGGCGCGGTCGACGCCGGCACGCTCGCCGAAGTCAACGGGGTGTGGCAGTTCCGCGGCCCCACCGTGATCCCGTCCGGGCTCGTCGAACTGCTCGACGAGCGATTGGCGCACGCCGGTGACGAGGTCATGCACGCGCTCAAGCTGTTGGCATTGTGTGAGCCACTGGACATCGACGCACTGGCAGAGCTGGCGGGCGAGGATGCGGTGGACGCGGCCGAGATGCGCGGCCTGATCCGGATCGTGGCCGACGACGGTCAGATCAACGCCCGCTTCAGCCATCCGCTCTTCGGCGAGGTGGTCCGCCGCCGGGTCGGCACGGCGTCGGCCCGCAAGCTGCGCGGCCGCATCGCCAAGATCCTGCAGGAGCGCAACCTCGATTCCCCTGCCAGCCGAATCAAGCTGGCGGAGTTGGCCATCGAGAGCGATCAGGGCACCGACATCGAACTGCTGATCACCGCCGCCAAGGATGCGGTATTCCTGTCCAACCTTCCGCTCGGGGAGAAACTGGCGCGTGCCGCGTTCGACCACGGCGGTGGGCTCAGCGCGGCCGCGCTCCTGTCCCGCGCATTGTTGTGGCAGGGACATCCGGCACAGGCGGACAGCATCCTCGAGCAGTTCTCCCCCGCCGAGCTGAACGAGATGGAGCTCGTGCAGTGGGGCATCCCGCGGGTGTCCAACCTGTTCTGGTCCCTGGGCGACGTGACCCGCGCCGAACAGGTGCTGGCCCTCCTGCAGGAACGGGTCACCCATCCGACCCTGCGCCTGATCGTCGACGCGACGGGCGCGGGCATGGCCGTGCACCAGAACAAAATTTCCGAGGGGCTCGAGATCGCCGAACGGGTGCTGGCAAACCCTGAGGCACCTCGCCAGGCCGTGGATTTCGCGGCGTTCGCCGCGGGCCTGTCGATGCCGCTGATCGGGCGCGGTCACGACTTCCTGCCGATCGCGTCACGGTGCCGTGCCGAACGAAAGACCACCGACGGCATGGTCCGCATCATGGTGTTCTACGGCGAGGTGCTGGCGCTGGCCTACACGGGCCGGTTGGAGCTCGCCACGCAGCGGGCCAACGAATACGCCGAATTCTCCTCGGCGGGCCAGTTCGCCGGATGGGCGATCGCCAAGATCATGGACGGCGTCGCAGCCACCCACAGTGGCCGGTTCCGCGATGCCATCCGGTCGATCGAGCAGGCCCTGGCCGCGCTGAACGCAGAAAGTTCCCTGCCCTGGCAGCTTCCCGGCCGGCTGCTGTTGGCCCGTGCCTACGCAGGGGTGGGAAACCCGGCCGACGCCGAACGGGTACTCGAGGACGCCAAGGAGCACTCGGGTGAATTCATGGCTCTGCACGAGCCGCTGCGGATGATCGCCAAGGCCTGGGTGGCCGCGGCCAAGGGCGGTCACCGCTCGGCGATCGACCTGGCCCGGGCGGCCGCGGATGCGGCACATTCCTCTGGCCAATACGCGGTCGAAGCCGAAGCCCTGCACAGCGCGGCCCGCTTCGGCGACCGCAGCGTGACCAGACGCCTGCAGGAGCTGGTCGACCGCGTGGACGGTCCGCTGCCCGCGCTGTTCGCTCGCCACGCCGCGGCTGTGGCCGCTGCCGATCCGGTCGAACTGGACAAGGTGTCCGGAGCCTTCGAAGAGGCCGGCCTGCTGCTGTCGGCGGCCGACTCCGCCGCCCAGGCGGTGCCGCTGCACGACAAAGCCGGGCACCGCCGCAACAGCACCGAATCCGCCGCGCATGCACTGCAATTGGCATCCAAGTGCGGCGGGGCCGCCACCCCGGCGATCCGATCGGCCGCCCGTCCACTGCCGGTGACCGGACGGGAACGCGAGGTCGCCGGACTGGTGGCCCAGGGGTTGTCGAACCGCGAGATCGCCGAACGGCTCATCGTGTCGGTCCGCACCGTGGAGGGCCACATCTACCGGGCCTGCATCAAGCTCGGTGTGGCCGACCGCGATGAGCTGGCCAAGATCGTCTGGAACGACCTGGCGCAATGAGCCGGCGGCGATCTCAATAGACGTCGCGTACGTACCGCTTCTGGGCCACCAGCTCTCGTTTGTAGTCGTGCGCGGTGTCCTCTGACATCCCACCATGGGTGCGCAAGATCGTGGTGAGCGTGGCGTCCACATCCTTGGCCATTCGGCCGGCATCACCACACACGTAGAAGTGGGCACCGTCGTCCAGCCACCGCCACACCTGGGCGCCGTGCTCGAGCATCTTGTGCTGCACGTACACCCGGGCGGCCTGATCACGGGAGAAGGCCAGGTCCAGCCGGCTCAAGAACCCATCAGCAGCCATGTCCTCAAGCTCGTCGCGGTAGTAGAAGTTCTCACTGCGGTGCTGATCGCCGAAGAACAACCAGTTGCGACCGCGGTGTCCCAGCGTGCGCCGCTCCTGCAGGAACCCGCGGAACGGCGCCACCCCGGTACCCGGTCCGACCATGATCATCGGGGTGTCCGCATCCTCGGGGGGACGGAAATGCGGTGAGCGCTGCAGGAACACCGGCGCCGCCGCGGCCCGGTCCGCCAGGAACGTCGAACACACCCCTCCCCGAGCCGCGCCGCCAGGACCGCGGTAACGAACCACCGACACCGTCGTCTGAACCTCGTGTGGGCTCACCAACGGACTGGAGGAGATCGAGTAACTGCGCGGGGTCAACCGCACCAGAACCTCTTGCCACTGTTCGGGTTCGGCACGTACCGCGAATTCCGTCACGATGTCGAGGCCGTTGCGGTTACGCAACCAGTTGCTACGCCGTTCACCGGAGTTGCGCAGGATCTTGGACGCCGACCGGTCGGCACAGCAGTCCGCGACGAAACGCAACAAATCGGGTGTCACCCGGCAGATGTCGTACGACGAGATGAGGGCATCGCGCAGCGACTGCTCGACACCGTCGACCTCGATCACCGAGTCCGGGTTGAGTGCGGTGGCCGCCAACCAGGTGTCCACCACGGCCGAGTCATTGCTGGCATAGACGCCGAGCGAGTCACCGACCGAGTAGCTCACGTCGTACTCGGAGATGTCGAAGCCGAACTGCCGCACCTCCTTGGCAGCGTTCGGCGTCGTCAACAGTTCGTTGCGTGCCAGCGCGGCCAGAATCGGCTTGGCCCTGGTGAATTCGTCAGGCTCGGTGGGAATGACCGTGCGGATGCCGCCGCCGAAGACCGCCGGGACCGGTGTGGCTCCGGTAAGTGCCGTGGTGACCGCGTCGGCCCAGCACCGCATCCGTTCGTCGTCGTAGGCCTCGCAGTCGGCCCGGTCGAGCAGCTGGGTGGCACCTAGTTCGGCCAGCCGCCGATCCAGAGACTTCGCGTGCCCGCAGAAGTCGTCGTAGGACTTGTCCCCGATGCCGAGAACCGCGTAACGCACCCCGTGCAACGGCGGTGCATCCGGGGCCTGTAACCGGCCCCAGAAGTCCGCACCGTTGTCCGGCGGCCCGCCGTCGCCGAATGTACTTGTGACGACCAGGATGTCACGTGCGCCGGCAAGATCGGCCATCGTGAACTCGTCCATATTGACCAGGGACGCCCCATCGATGCGGGCCGCCAGAGCGGTCGCGAACTCCTCGGCGGTACCGGTCTGCGAGGCCCACAACACCAGCGGCCCACACGGTGCCGACCGCTCGCTCGGCACACCGTCTCCGGCTCGTGAATACCGCCCGGCCAGCACTCCGTCCACCCACAGCCGCACCCTGGCGCTCAGCGGCGCCGCCGCCGGGAGTACCGGAACTCCCACGGGGGCGTCCGGCAGCCCAGTGAAAAACCCTGCCAGGTAGATCTTTTCGTCCTGACTCAGGGCCGGCTTGGGCACCGCGCCCAGCCCCATCTCCGCGGCGAGCGGATGCACTGCCGGTGCACCGTCGACCGATCGGACCGGACGCAGGCTGACAGCGCACACCTTGAACTCCGGCTGTAACGAGTCCGGATCCACGGCATCGTTGGTCACGGCGTTGACCGTCAGGTATTCGCCATGTTCATCGTTCCAGTGAAACGGCGCAAAGCAATTGCCGGGGCGCACCCGGTCGCTCAACACGGCAGGCAGCACTGCGCGGCCACGCCGAGACGCCAACTCGACCGGCTGCCCCGGCACGATGTCCAGCTCGAGTGCGTTCAGCGGGTGGATCTCGACGAACGGCGCCGGGTTGAGCCTGTTGAGTTTGTCCACCTTGCCGGTTTTGGTCATGGTGTGCCATTGGTGTTGCAGCCGGCCGGTATTGAGCACCATCGGATAGTCGTCATCGGGCAGTTCGGCGGCGTCCATGTGCGGCCGGGGGTGAAAGACGGCCCGGCGCGACGGCGTCGCGAAGGCGAGCCGCGGCCGGTAACCATCGGCGTGGACGAACAGATCCTGGCTCACTCCGTCGTTGAGATAGCGGATGGGGTGACGGTCCCCCTCCCCTCCTGGAGCCTCGATGGGCGGGACCGGCCACTGCAGCGGGGTGCGACGCAACCGCTCATAGTCGGCGCCGCGCAGGTCGTATCCCGTCTTCGGGTTGGCGAATCCACGGAGCTCGTCGAAGATTTCCTCTGCCGACCGGTAATCGAAGTGTTCGGCGAAGCCGAGGTGTGCTGCAACCTGACAGATCAGCTGCCAATCCGGCCGGGCCTGACCGAGCGGGGCGACCGACGGGGACAGCAGGGTCAGGTTGCGCTCCGAATTGACCATGACGCCTTCGGCTTCGGCCCACAACGCCGCGGGCAGCAGGATGTCGGCGTACTGACTGGTAGCGGTGGACCGGTACGCGTCCTGCACGACAACCAGTTCCGCGGCTTCCAATCCGTTGATCACGGTTTTCCGATTGGCCACGCTGGCAACCGGATTGGTGCAGATGATCCAGCAGGCCTTGATCTTGCCCTGCTCCATCTGTTCGAACATGCCGATGGTGCCCGGGCCCACCTCGGAGCGGATGGTGCCGGGTTCGAGGCCCCACCGCGTCTCGACGAACGTCCGGTCGTCGGCCGCGAGCACCGACCGCTGGCCGGGCAGGCCCGGCCCCATGTAGCCCATTTCACGGCCGCCCATGGCATTGGGCTGGCCGGTCAGCGACATCGGGCCGCTGCCCGGCCGGCAGATGGCGCCGGTGGCCAGGTGCAGGTTGCAGATCGCGTTGGTGTTCCAGGTTCCGTGCGT